>JACCEC012089375.1_pt1 | contig 28947 bp, 19 predicted proteins | sample 7450121 | NCBI WGS metagenome assembly JACCEC01 (sample SAMN15323455, study PRJNA562643) | freshwater metagenome | isolation source: river surface water | place: USA:Blue River Watershed | collected 2017-08-18 | reverse complement strand
CTTCACTACTCGTTGCTTCCCTCGAGTGTGAGCAGCCGGTCCTGCCGGATCACCCAGCGGCCGGTGCGCTCCGCCTCGCGAAAGGGCACGGCGAAGCGATAACCGTCGGCCGTCGCCTGCAGCTCTGGAGCAGGAACACCCGCCGACGCACTCCACTTCAACTCGTCCAACGTCTGGCCCCAGCGACCTTGCGCACGGCGATGGTCGAGTTGGGCGTAATAGAGCTCAACCGCGCGGCGACGCGCCTCCGAACCGGGGACCGGCGGCATCACGACGGCGCCGGCGGCCGGCTTTCCCGAAAACAGCACGCGGCCCCACATCTCCGGGCGATGCATGTCGATCACGCCCTGGGGCGACCATACCCAGTTATTCTCGGGAGTGTTCGGAACCTTCTCGTAACGGGCCGAACTCGTCACCACCTGCCATTGCACCCGCGAGAAGTTCATCCGCCAGATGTCTCCCTCGGCGGGGGCCCGAGCGGCCGCGCTGGAATCACTGCCGGGCGGTCGGAAAGCGGACCAAGGAAAAGCCATTTCCACGGTCCAGCCGATGTCAGTATCGCGCGGATCGTTGAGCGTGCCCCGCAGGTGAACCGCGGTCCTGAGTCCGGGAATCTCCCACTCGTTGCGGGCCTTCCCTCCGTCGATGTAGGGCTTGGGCAGGAAGAGGTCCCAACCGGTGTTCAGCGCGTTGATCTCGAACTCGTAGTACTCATGGGTGTCGCCGTCGGGATCCATGAAGACCTCGAAGTCGGGATCCTGAAAGATCACGGAATCATGCTCGGTGAGCGTCGCCCAAAGATGCGGCTCCTCGAGTTCGGCCGCGACGTAGAGGAACCGCTCGTCCCAGAGGATCTTCGCCCGGGTGCGCAGGCTCGGACGCGGCCTGGCATCCCCTTCGATGTCGACGAAATCGGCCGTCCAGGGCGCGGAGGCCCAAGCCGGCTCGTCGAGCCTGCCGTCAATGACCACGGGAGTGGAAGCCCGCTGCGCGACATATTCTGCGGGTGAAATTCCGACCATGCGCGCGCGCCACGCCGGCAGGCGCGGCCCCTCGGCGGCCTCGAGGGGTGAAACGGCGTACGCAAGCAGCAGAGATAGCAGGGGGCGGAAGGGAATCGTGCTGCTCACGCTTACAAACAACGCGCAAGGGCGGAGGGCAGGCAATCCGCACGTGAGGCGCGTCCTTTCCCGCTGGTTTGAGTTTTCGCCGTACTCCCGCAGCCCTCCCCAAGGCCCTTCGAACGCCTCCGCGACGCTTTCCCACAATGACGCTGCCCCGCCTATTCACCGCCTTAATCATTCCCACCGCCGCCGCCTCGCTGTCCGCCGCACCCGCGCCATCCCTGGCCTCGGCCCTCGTGTTCCACGCTCCCTACGACACCACGGCTGACGCTGCCTTCGCCAAGGGCGACCCGCGTGTCTATACCGCGGCGGATCGCGCGAAACGGGCCAACGCCACCCCCGGTCTGCCGCCGGCGGAGGACACCCGGATCGTAGCGGGGGCGGGACGCTTCGGCGGCGCTCTCGAGTTCCGACGCAAGCTCAAGTCTCAGGTCTTCTATCGCGGCGGCGAGAACCTGGGCTACCAACCCAAGAATTGGGAGGGCTCGATCTCCTTCTGGCTCCGGCTCGACCCCGACCGCGATCTGGAGCCGGGCTACTGTGATCCCGTCCAGTTCGTCGGCCAGGCCTGGAACGAGGGCAACCTGTTCGTCGAGTTCAGCAAGGATCACACGCCCCGCCATTTCCGGTTCGCGATCATGGCCGTGACGCGCTTCTGGAATCCTCAGAACCGCAAGTGGGAGGAAATGCCGGAGCCCGAGCGACCGATGATCGCCGTGCACCGCCCTCCCTTCGGCCGCGACCGCTGGACGCATGTGCTCGTGACCTTTTCCCGGATCAATTCGGGCTCACCCGACGGCCGCGGTACGCTCTACCTAGATGGCCGGAAACAGGGGGCCTTCAGCGGTTGGAACAACACGTTCAACTGGGACGTCAGCCAATCCGCCCTGACGGTCGGCCTCGCCTACGTCGGCTTGATCGACGACCTCGCGGTCTTCAATCGCGAGTTGGACGACCGCGAGGCGGCCGCGGTCCATGCCCTGCCAAACGGCATCGCCAGCCTGCCTCGTTGAGCAATCCCGCCTAGGCTCGCCGCGGAGCGATCAGTCTTCGTCGCGTTCGTGCGCCTTGTAGAAGGCGGCACGGATCGGCGCCGGCATCGGGGAATCGGCACCGCGCACGCTGCGCCAGACGATCTCGTTCAGGCGGATGTCGTCGGCCTTGTCGGGCCCGGAGAAATCCATGCGCTCCGACTCCGTGCCGCCCCAGGCGAGGGACGTGTTCTTCGCATTGAGGTCCACCTGCGCCGGTCGCGCGGAATACGGCGTGGGATCCGGGCGGTCCGCGAACGCGTTCCACATCGGCATCGCGGCGGCATCGTACTGCGACATCGGCTGCAACCCGAGGATCAGCTCGATCGTCCGCAGCATGCTGCTCGTCGAATACATCGTGGAGTCGACCGCGCCGCGCTTCACCCAGGCCCCGAGCACGAAGCCGGGCATGCGGTGCGCGTCGACGTGGTCGGCGCCGTTCTGCGTGTCGTCCTCCAGGACGAACACCGCCGTGTCGGTCCAGAACTTCGACCGGCTCAGCGCCTCGATGATCATGCCCAGCGCGAGGTCGTTGTCCGCCACCATCGCGACCGGCGTGGGCTTCCCGGCGCGCGTGCCCTGGGTGTGGTCGTTGCCCAGCCGCAGCACCTGCAGGCGGGGCATGCCGCCTTCGCGCTCGAAGCGGCGCAACTCGGCGATGAAGCGTTCGGCGCGCTTCACGTCGGTGTAATCCATGTCCCAGGCCCGGTACTGCTCGTCGATATGACCGACGAGCACCGGCAGCGAGGCGACCGACTGCACCGCCCCGGGCTTCGTCGGCGTGAAGCAGAACTCGCCGTAGCTGCGGTAGCTCACGCCCGCCGCCGCCGCGCGGTCCCACAGGTAGCCGCCGGCCGGCGTCGCGATCGGATAAGCGCCTTCGGAGGGATAATCGTACTTCCGCGCCGAGTTGTGCCCGTAGCTCAGCGGCCAGGACTTCTCCACGAAGTCCGTCGCGTAGGCGCCCATCGTCCACTCATGGCCGTCGGCGCTCACCTCCCCGTCGGCGTACAGGTTGTCGAACAGCACGAACTCGCGCGCGAGCGCGTGGGCGTTGGGCGTCACCTTCTCCCCGAACAGGCAGAGCCGCCGGTCGCCCTTGCCCTTCTCCAGGTCGCCCAGCACCTGGTCGTAGGTGCGGTTCTCGCGGACGACATAGATCACGTTCCGGATCGGCGAGGAATCCCCCACCTTGGCCGGAATCGGGCTGCCGGCGGGACGCTCCCCGCGCGGGCCACCGTCGGCCGTGAGCGGCGAACAGGCCTTCGCGGCGCGCGCCCACGCACCGAACTGCGCCTCGCGCCGCTTTTCCTCGGGCAGGTCGATCACCGAGAGCGTGCCCTTGAACAACCCGCCGATGTACTCCTCCAGGTTGCGCGGCGCCGGCGAGCCCGGATAAGGCCCGCGGGGGTTCGGCGCCGAGGCGGCGCCCTTGCCGTTCGCCACCAGCAGCGTGCGGCCGTCGGCCGAGACGCGCACGCTCGTCGGAAACCAGCCCACCGGGATATAGCCGAGCGAGCGCGCCTTCCCCCGCTCCTCCACGTCGAAGACGGCCACGTTGTTGTTGGTCGCGTTGGCGACGAACAGCAGTTCGCCGTCGGGCGAAAGCGCGAGCGAGTTGGGCATCGAGCCCGGCGGCGCGTTCGGATACAAAGAGGCGGAGAGCCGCTCGAGCGGGCGCCCCTCGGCCACGTCGATCACGCTCACGGTGTTCGCGTTCGCCTCCGCGACGAAAAGGCGGCCGTCGGAAGAAAGGACCATCTCGTTCGGGTGCGGCCCGACCGGCCAGCGGGCGACGTCGGCGCCCGTGCGGGCGTCCAGCACCAGCACCGCCGCCTGCGACCAGAGGCTGACGTAAAGCCGGCCGCGCGCCTCGTCGGCGACGCAGGCGTAGGGAAAGGGCGCCGTGGCGCTAGCATCGCTCGCCACGCGGTTCTCCTCGTGGGACATCTGTCGCGTGCCCTGCGGCGCGGCGAAGGTGCGCGCCCAGGCGACGGCCCCGTCGGCCGTCGCGATCCGCGACACCCGCTGGCCCCAGACCTCCGCGACGAAGAGCGCAGCACCGTCGGCGGAGACGGCGATCCCCGCCGGCACGCCCCGCTCCTTGGCGGGGCGAAGACGGAGCTCCCGGCGCCCGGACAGGTAGCCGTCCGCGAAACGGAACACATGCACGACTTCCGAGCCCGCACCGCTCACATGCAGCGACGTGCCGTCGGCGCTCCACGCCAGCCCGTAGAACGCCTCGTCAAGCGCGGCCTGCGAGATGAGCTTGCCCGACTTCACCTCGACGACGCGCACCTCGTGCTGGCCCCAGCCGCAGTGCAGGACGGCGGCATGGCGGCCGTCCGGATGCGGCGCGATATTGAGCGGAAAGTCGCCCACGGGGACCTGTCGCCCGACGGGCTTGAGCGCCCACTGGTTGGGCAGCAGCACCGACCCGTCGGGCCGCCAGCCCGGCAGATCGACGGGCTTCGTGGAACCGGCGGCAGATCCCGCCGCGAACACCATGCCAAGAAGAAGGGACCAGAAGGGGCGTAAGGGATCCATGCATCCACCGTGGCCGCCCCGGCGCGTGGAACCAAGCGTGGATTAACGCCGGCCCTCTCCCTGGGCGGCGCACCCCGCGCAGGACCCGTGCTTGCGGAGCATCCGCCGCTGCCCGTTGATCAAGCGCGTCCCCGTCCACCATGCGATTTCACCCCACCCTCCTCGCGACCTTTCTCACCGCCGCACTGCTGAGCGCCGCGTTCCCGTCCGACGCCGCGGCCGCCGAGGCACGGCGCCCCAACTTCCTCATCATCCTCGTCGACGACCAATCGCCCTTCGACTTCAAGTTCTACCATCCGCGCTCCGAGTTGAACTCCCCCACGCTCGATCGCCTCGCCCGCCAGGGCATGGTGATCGACGGGGCCTACTACATGGGCGGCTGGGTCGGGGGCGTCTGCACGCCCTCGCGCACGATGATGATGAGCGGCCGCACGATCTGGCACGCGCCCGACGAGAGCGGCCGGGGCCAGAACCCGCACCACGATAATCCGCGTCTCGTGCCACCCGACCTCGCCGACCACACGATGCCCGCCGTCTTCAACCGGGCCGGCTACGCGACCATGCGCACCTGCAAGCCGGGCAACAGCTACCAGGCCGCGAACCGGCTCTTCCAGGTCAGGCACGACGCCGACAAGCGCGGCGGCACCGACGAGACCGGCAGCGCCTGGCACGCCGAGCGCGTGCTCGATTACCTCAAGGAACGGGAGAATAAAAAGGATCAGCGGCCGTTCCTGATCCACTTCGGGTTCTCCCACCCGCACGACACGCGCGACGGGAAGCCCGAGTACCTCGCGAAGTACGGCGCCACGAACCATACCGACCGCGGTACACCGCCACCCGCGCACCCGAACCAGCCGCGCCTGCCGGCCGCGTACCTGCCCGCGCATCCGTTCGATCAGGGCAATCCGCCCGGCCAGCGCGACGAGACCCAGGCGAGCGGCGTCTGGGAGCGCCGCGACGAACGCACGATCCGCAACGAGCTCGGGCGCGAGTTCGCCTGCGCCGAGAACATCGACGCGCAGATCGACCGCGTCCTGCGGCGCCTCGAGGCGATGGGTGAACTCGAGAACACCTACATCTTCTACACCGCCGACAACGGCATCGCGATCGGCCGCCACGGCATGCAGGGGAAGCAGAACCTCTACGAGCACTCCTGGCGCGTGCCGTTCATCGCGCGCGGTCCGGGGATAAAGCCCGGCTCCCGCGCCCCGGGTAACATCTACCTCCTGGACGTGCTCGCCACGCTCTGCGACCTGGCCGGCATCCCCGCTCCCGCCACCAACGAGGGTCGTAGCCTCCGCCCCGTGCTCGAGGGCCGCACCGCCACGATCCGCGACGCCGTCTACGGCGTCTATTGCGGCGGCACCCGACCCGGTATCCGCGCCGTGCGCCAAGGCGACTGGAAGCTCATCCAGTACGACGTGCACGGGGGCCGCGTGCGCGAGACGCAGCTCTTCAACCTGCGCGACAATCCCGAGGAACTGCTCGCCCAGCACCGCGCGCCGGAAGTCATCGCGCTCACCGGCCACACGCCCTCCGTCGAGCAGGTCAACCTCGCCGGCGACCCGCGCCACGCCGCGAAACTCCGGGAGATGCAGGCCCTGCTGCTCGCCGAGATGCGAAGGCACGACGACCCGTTCCGACTCTGGGATCAACCGAGCGACAACCTGCCCGTTCCTCCGGAACCGAAGACCGCCCCGTTGCCTCGGAAAAAGCCAGGCCGAAGCTGAACACAAGTCGACCCGTGCCTCGCCGTCACCACGTCCTGCCCCGCCACGCGCCATGAGCCGCGTCATGTGCTACCGCTGCTTCTGGCCCGAGCCGCTGTGCTGGTGCCGGTCGATCACGCCCATGGCGACGCGTACGCGGCTCGTGCTCCTGATGCACCCGAAGGAGCACAAGCACGAGAAGGCCGCCACCGGCCGCCTCACTCACCTGTGCCTCGCCAACAGCCGCATCATACCGGGCGTGGGCTTCGATCAAAACGAAGAGGTGCAGGCGATCATCCGCGACCCGGCGAATTTCCCCGTGCTGCTCTACCCCGGGAGGGAGGCGGTCAACCTGACGCCGACATCCGCTCCCTCGATCGAATCGCCGCTCGCGCCCTTCCGCGCGGCGCTCGGCACCCGCACGCTTACGGTGTTCCTCCTCGACGCCACGTGGGCGCTCGGCCGCAAGATGCTCCGCCTGAGCCCGACCCTGCAGGCGCTGCCGCGGGTGATGTTCACGCCCTCCGCCCCGAGCCGTTACATCATCAAGCAGCAGCCCCACCCTTCCTGCCTTTCGACGCTCGAGGCCACGCACGAACTGCTCCTCGCCCTGCAGGCGGCCGGTCTCGACGACTACCCGCTACCCGATCAGTTGCTGTCACTCTTCCAGCGGATGCAGGATTACCAGCTCCGCTGCGCGTGCGATCCGGCCCTCGCCGGTTACCGGCGCGGACGCTACAAGCCTCCGTCGGAACGCGTCCTGCCGCGCGGCCGCAGCGGCGCCCGCCGGCGCAATGTCTTCCAGATGCCCGCATCCTGAGCGCGCGGTACCAACATCAGGCTGGCGCGCTCCGAGGCCGCTTCCAACCTCTCCTCACCCCAACCCGTTCATGCGCCTTCGACGATTCCTCGCGTCCGCCCTCCTCGCCGCCTGCGCCGCCACCGCCGCCGAAAAGCTCAACGTGGTCTTCATCCTCGCCGACGATCTCGGTTGGGGCGAACTCGGCAGCTACGGCCAGAAAAAGATCCCGACCCCGCACCTCGACCGGCTCGCGGCGCAGGGCACGCGGTTCACGCGTCATTACAGCGGTGCGCCGGTCTGCGCGCCGTCGCGTTGCGTGCTGATGACCGGCAAGCACCTCGGGCACGCGGAGGTTCGCGGCAACCGCCAGGCCAAGGTCGCCGATCCGCGCTTCACCGAGGGCCAGCTGCCGCTTTCGACGGGTGCGGTCACGATCGCGCAGGTTTTCCGCCAAGCCGGCTACGCGACGGGCGCGATGGGCAAGTGGGGACTCGGCCCGGTCGGCAGCACGGGGGACCCGAACGCGAAGGGCTTCGACCTGTTCTTCGGCTACAATTGCCAGGCGGTCGCGCACAGCTTCTTCCCGGCGACGCTCTGGCGCAACGCCGAGCGCGTGCCGCTCAACCGCAAGGCGGTGCCGGGGCACGCGAAGCAACCCGCGGGCGAGGTGCGCCTCGAGGATTGGCAGGGCGAGAACCACTCATCGCTCGCGATGATGGCCGAGGCGGAGCGCTTCATCGACGCCCACCGCTCACGGCCGTTCTTCCTGTACCTGCCCTTCACGGAGCCGCACGTCGCGATGCAGCCGCCGCGCGAGTGGGTGGAGAAGTTCCCGCGCGACTGGGACCCGGTGCCGTACCGCGGCGAATCCGGTTACCTGCCGCACCCGCGGCCGCGCGCCGGTTACGCCGCGATGATCGCCCTGCTCGACCACCACGTCGGCCAGGTGCTCGCTGCGCTCGACCGCGCCGGCGTGGCCGAACGCACGCTCGTCGTCTTCTCCAGCGACAACGGCACGACGCATGCCGGACCTGCCGGCACGAAGTTCCACGTCGGCGGCGCCGACCCCGCCTTCTTCAACAGCACCACCGGTCTGCGCGGCTTCAAGGGCAGCGTGTACGAGGGCGGCATCCGCGTGCCGATGATCGCCCGCCTGCCCGGCCGCATCCCCGCCGGCGTGGTCAACGCCACCCCGGGTTACTTCGCGGATTGGTTCCCCACCCTCTGCGAGGCCGCCGGCCTGCCGCGTCCACCCGGGCTAGACGGCGAGAGCCTCTGGCCCGCCCTCACGTCGGGAAAGACCACCGCGCGCACGCGACCGATGATCTGGGTCTTCCCCGAATACCGCGGGCAGGTGGCCGTGCAATGGGGCGACTGGAAGCTGGTACGCCAGGAACTCGCGACGAAGACGCCTGGCTCGTGGCAGGTCTACGACCTTGCGACCGACCCGGGAGAGACCCGCGACGTCGCGGCGGCGCAGGCCGACCTCATCCGCCGCACCGAGGACCTGCTGCGCCGCGAGGTCGACGCCAACGCGGCTTTCCCGGTCGCGATCCCCGGCGTCAACACCCCGGGCCAGTGACGCCCGCGTCCTTCATCGCCCGCCAATCCCCTCAACCCGACACCGTCATGCGCCCGTACCTCCTGATCCTTGCCGTGCTCGCCCTCGCTTCCAGCGCCGGAGCGGCCGGCCCGCGTCCGATGAACATCGTGTTCTTCCTCGCCGATGATCTCGGCCAGCGCGACCTCGGCGCGTACGGCAGCACGTTTTACGAGACGCCGAACCTCGACCGCCTCGCCCGCGAGGGAGCCCGGTTCACCGACGCCTACGCGGCCTGCCCGGTCTGCTCCCCCACCCGCGCGAGCGCCATCACCGGGCAGTGGCCGCAGCGCACCGGCATCACCGACTACATCGGCGCACCCCGCCGGCCGGCGGACTGGAAGCGCAACACCCGCTCGTTACCCGCCCCCTACGAGGACCGCCTCGCGCTCGACCGACCCACGGTCGCGAAATCCCTCAAGGCCGCCGGCTACGCCACGTTCTTCGCGGGCAAGTGGCACCTCGGTCCCGAGGGCTGGTGGCCGGAGAACCAGGGCTTCGACGTCAACATGGGCGGCAACGAGAAGGGCGGCCCCTATGGCGGGAAAAGGTACTTCTCCCCCTACGGCAACCCGCGCCTCACCGATGGTCCCGAGGGCGAGCACCTCCCGGACCGGCTCGCCACCGAGGCGGTGAAGTTCATGCGCGCGCGGCGGGACCGTCCGTTCCTCGTCTGGTTCCCGTTCTATTCCGTCCACACGCCGTTGATGGCGCGAGAGGACCTGCGGGTGAAGTATGAGGAGAAGCGCCGCCGGCTCGGCCTGGAGGACAAATGGGGTCGCGAGGCCGCGGGCGAGCGCGACGTGCGGCTCGTGCAGAACCACGCCGTGTACGCCGGGATGATCGAGGCGATGGACCTCGCCGTGGGCAAGGTGCTCGCCGGGATCGACGACCTCGGCCTGCGCGAGAACACGGTCGTGGTGTTCACCAGCGACAACGGCGGCCTTTCCACCAGCGAGGGCTGGCCCACGTCCAATCTCCCGCTGCGCGCCGGGAAGGGCTGGATGTACGAGGGCGGCATCCGCGAGCCGCTGCTGGTCCGGTGGCCCGGCGTCTCACGGCCGGGCAGCGTGATTTCCACGCCGGTGAGCAGCCCTGATTTCTTCCCGACGTTTCTCGAGGCGGCGGGCGTGGCGCCCGCGCCCGGTCAGGTGCTCGACGGCCGCAGCCTGGCCCCGGCGCTGCGCGGCGAGCGCGAGCCCGAGCGCCCGCTGTTCTGGCATTACCCGCACTACGGCAACCAGGGCGGCGCCCCGGCGGCCGCCGTCCGCCGCGGCGATTGGAAGCTCATCGAGTGGATGGAGGACAACCGCGTGGAGTTGTTCAACCTCGCCGGCGACCTCGGCGAGCAAACCGATCTCGCCGCGCGCGAACCCGCGCGGGTGGAACGCCTCCGCGCCGAACTCCGCGCTTGGCAGCGCGACGTCGGCGCCAAGTTCCCGACCCCCAATCCCGCCTACGATCCCGCCAAGCCCAGCGGCCGCCGCGCGGACCGTAAGCAGTAGCCCAACACCGGCGGCCCCGCGGCCGTCATTCGCCTTGCGGGGGGCGGGGGCCGGACGCATTTAAGCCGGCCCGCCGATGAACATCCACCCGACCCGCGAAGCGTTCGCCAGCCTTGCCGCGCAGGGCAACGTCATCCCGGTCACGACCGACCTGATGGCGGACTTTGAGACACCGGTGTCGGCCTACGCGAAGCTCCGCGCCGCGGGACCGTCGTTCCTCCTGGAGTCGGTCGAAGGCGGAGAAACCCTCTCCCGCTACAGCTTCATCGGCTGCCGGCCGCGCAAGGTCCTCGCCTGCGGTCCGCAGACCACGCTCGTCCGGGTGCCGGGCCAGCCCGACCGCACCGTCACCACGCCGGCGGATCCGCTCCAGTTGATCGAGGAGGAACTGCGGGGCTTTCGTCCCGTGACTCTGCCGGGGCTGCCGCGGTTCACCGGCGGCGCCGTGGGTTTCATCGGCTACGAGTACGTCACCCGCATCGAGCCCAAGGTGCCCGCCGCCGCGCGCGACGAACTGGGCCTGCCGATGCTGTACTTCATGCTGGCCGACTCGCTGCTGATCTTCGACCGCGCGAAGCAGACCCTCAGGCTGTGCGGGAACGCCCACGTCCGCTCCCCCTCCGAGGCCGGCGCGGCCTACGACGCCGCGGTCGCTGAATTGCGGGAACTGCACGCGCTGCTCCGCCAGCCGCGGGCGCTGGCGCCCGCCCCGCTCGCCGACGTGGGCGGGATCCGGGTTCCGCCCGGCAACTTCACCCAGCCGGCCTTCGAGCGTGTTGTCGAGGAGGGCAAGGAGTTCATCCGCGCGGGCGACATCATCCAATTCGTCCCCTCGCAGCGTTTCTCGCGCCCGTTCGACCGGCCGGCCCTCGATCTCTATCGCGCGCTCCGCACCGTCAACCCGTCGCCCTACCTGTTCATCCTCGAGGCCGGTGACTTCGCGATCGTGGGCGCGTCGCCCGAGGTCCATGTGCGGCTCACCGACGGCCGCGTGGAGATCCGCCCCATCGCCGGCACCCGCCGCCGCGGCGCCACTCCGGCGGAAGACGTCGCGCTGGAGCGGGAACTGCTCGCCGACGAGAAGGAGCGCGCCGAGCACCTGATGCTCGTCGACCTCGCCCGCAACGACATCGGCCGTGTCTGCGAACACGGTTCGGTCACGGTGCCCGAAATGATGGTCATCGAGCGCTACTCGCACGTGATGCACATCGTGTCGCAGGTGGAGGGTCGCATCGCCCCCGGCCGCACCGCCTACGACCTGATGCGCGCCACCTTCCCGGCCGGCACCGTTTCCGGCGCGCCGAAGATCCGCGCGATGCAGATCATCGCCCAGCACGAGCCCGTCCAGCGCGGCTTCTACGCCGGCGCGCTCGGCTACTTTGGCTACGACGGCAACATGGACACCTGCATCATGTTGCGCACCGCCCTGCTCAAGGACGGCCGGGTTCACATCCAGTCCGGCGCCGGCGTCGTCGCCGACTCCATCCCCGCTTCCGAATATCAGGAGACCATCAGCAAGGCCACCGCCCTCTTCAAAGCGGTCGCCCTCGCGGAGCAGTTCTAGGCGTCGAATCCTGCTGGAAAGCGGCCGGAAAACCAACCCGCGTTCCCGTGCGGAAATAAGCCTTGCATTCACTTTCCACGAAACGCTTTATCCAAACTTTTATTCCATGAAAGCGACCATCAAGACCCAGGGACAGCAGTTCACTGTTTCCGAGGGGGACATTCTCACCGTCAACCGCTACCGCGGCACCGAAAAGGGCTCCAAGGTCGAGATCAAGGAGGTCCTCGCCGCCGGCGAAGGCGCGTCCTACAAGGTCGGCCAGCCCACCCTCCCCGGCGCGTCGGTCTCAGCCACCGTGCTGGAGAACAAGCGGGGCAAGAAGGTCATCGTCTTCCGCAAGAAGAAGCGCAAGGGCATGGAGCGTAAGCGCGGCCACCGCCAGGAGCTTTCCGTCATCAAGATCAACTCCATCACCGCCTAATTCGAGGAACCAGCCATGGCGCACAAAAAGGGTCAGGGAACATCCAGCAACGGCCGCGACAGCCATTCGCAGCGTCTCGGCGTCAAGTGCTTCGGCGGCGAGTCCGTCATCGCCGGCAACATCCTCGTCCGCCAGCGCGGCACGAAGTTGCACCCGGGCAAGAACGTCGGTCTGGGCCGCGACTTCACCTTATTCGCCCTCGCCGACGGCGTGGTGAGCTACGACAAGGCCCACCGCCGCGTCTCCGTGGTGACCGCCTGAGCGGTACCCGCGAACTGATTCACAGGCCGGTCCCCCGCGGGACCGGTCTTTTTTTTATCCCCAAACGTCCAGCGCGGCGGCCGCCCGATCCACTTTTGCTGAACTTGACGGACACAACTCGATCCACCTTCGCACCCTCGTTGCACGCCTTCCATTTCAGTCTCCTGATCGCCGCCCTTCTCAGCGCGGTCGCGTCGGCGGCGCGGGCAGAACCGCGGATCGCGGAAACCTTCGTCATCGACGCCCCAGCGGACTTCCGAATCCGAGGTCCGGAGGACCTGAGGCGGCTTGGGGAGTTTCCCGCCAGACGCGTCACATCGATTGATGATCCCGGCCCGGCGGTAGGCCGGCCCGATTGGTTCAAGCTCCGGCTGGAACGGGCGGATACCGACGATGTCTCCCGGCTCTTCCTCAGGTTCAATGCCGCCACGCAGCGCCGAATCACGAGCCATCTGGTCGAGAAAGGCGCGGTGCGTTCGCAGGCTGAAGCAGGCTACAGCCTGGATAGCGACTCACGCACCCACCAGACGGTCAGGCTCATCCTTCCGCTCCAAGCATGGGAAGGCCGCGAAGCCCTTGTTTACGTGCGAAGCGACCGAGATCACCGACTGCCGCTGGAGCCCAGGTTCCTGGAGCAGGCGGAATGGGAGCAGGACTCGGCCTCGGACGTCGCGCTCCTGAGCGCGTACCTCTCTGGCGCGTTCTTCATCCTTATCGTCCAGGTCATCCTGTACTTCCATTTCCGGGAACGCGCGGTTCGCGACTACATCCTGGTGACCCTGAGCTTCGTCGCCATAGCCTTGGTCCGCAGTGGCTACTTCGACTTCATGTTCGCCGACGGGACGGAGTCATTCCGGCTGGGGGACTGGGGAGGCCAAATCAGACTGATCAACACCCTCATGATCGTCCGGAGCTTCCGGAGCTTCTTCGACCTGAGGGAAGTCGCCCCACGGCTGCACGCCTGGCTCGGGTTCTTTCAGTATATCCTGGTCGCGAGCCTCGCCGCCTCGTTCTTCGCCCCCGTGGCGATCATGGCCTTCATCGCGCCGCTGTTTTACGTGATCATGGCTGGAACAGCGTTGGTCGCCTGCTTCGTCGCCGTACGAGCGGGACTCGTGGGCGCCCGCCTGATCAGCGCGGGATGGGCCGGGATCGCCCTTCTGTCGTTGATCGTGAACCTCTCCTCCCTCGGGTGGATTCCGAACGTCGTCCCTAACCCCGCTAGCTGGTTTTATTTCGCCGCGTTCTGGGAGCTGCTCTGTAATACCCTCGGGCTGACCTACAAGTTCCGCACCTGGGAAAAAATCAGTCACCAGAAGGAGCTTCGTGACCTTGAAGCAGCCGGCCTCGAACGGATGGTGCGCGTCCTGTGCCACGACGTCAGCACCCCGCTCGCCACGATCGGCATGACGACCGACCTGATCGAACTGAACCAGCAGGCAGGCAAGCCGGTGGATATCGCCACCGCAAACACCCGCCTACGGGGCGCCTTCCAGGCGATCAAGGAGATCGTAGACGGGGCGAGGCAGATCGAACTGCTCAAGCTCAGTGGACCCAACCTCACGCGCGAACCGGTCGACCTATGCGCGGCCTTCGCCGACGCCGAACGGATGCTGCAGGAAAAGCTGAGGAGGAAACGGTTGACCGTCCGCCGGTCGGCATGGCCGGAAACCGCGATCGTCCTCGCGGAACCGCGCATGCTCCGCCTGAGCGTGATCGCCAACGCCCTGTCCAACGCGATCAAGTTCAGCCATGCCGGCGGCGTGATCGACGTGAGCATCACCCGGGAGGCCGGGGAAACGATCCTGCGCATCCGTGACCACGGGGTGGGCATCCCGGAGGAACTGCGGGAAATTTTCGAACGCTCCGGCCGGATCACGAGCCGCGAAGGGACGGCGAGCGAGGAAGGAACGGGCTTCGGCGTCATCCTGATGCGCGACTTCGTCGTGGCGATGGGCGGAAGCTTACGCCTCGAGTCCCGCACCGCCGAGGAATCGCCCTCGGATCACGGGACCTCGGTGGAGCTGCGCCTGCGGGCGCCAGCCTCCGCGGACTAGCTCCGTCACGACGTTCCGCGGGTGGCGGATCGCCATTGCCGAGGCGCCGGAGCCGGGCCTTGCTCGGGGCACCCCGTGCGGCCTGCCGCGTGTTTCCACCATGAAGCCTACCCTCCTGCCCCGACTCGTCCTCACGTTCGTCCTCGCCTGCATCTCGCCGCACGCGCTCTCTGCCGCCGCCCCCAGCGCGACCGGGACCATCGAGGGACGCATCCTTAATCCGCGGAGCGGCACCGCGACCGAGGGAGCGCGCGTAAGCGTCGAGGGCACGACGCTCGTCACGTTCTCCGACGCCGACGGCGTCTACCGCCTCGCCGACGTGCCCGCCGGGAACGTGCGCCTCCGCGTGTTCTACACCGGATTCAACCCCCAGCTTGAACCGGCGACCATCGAGGCGGGTCGCGTCACCACGCGGGACATCAACCTCGCGGCGCCCGGCGGACCGGCAGCTCCGGGGAGCGAAGCCGTGGTGAAGCTCGACCAGTTCGTGGTGGGCGAGGCGCGCGAGATGAACGCCGCCGCGATCGCGATCAACGAGCAGCGCTTCGCCAATAACGTGAAGACGGTGGTGTCGACCGACGAGTTCGGCGCCGTCGCGGAAGGCAACGTGGCCGAGTTCCTGCGGTATCTTCCCGGCCTGACGGTCGATCTCAGCGGTGGCGACGCCCGCTTCGTATCGATAGACGGCGCCCCCGCTGCCAACACGCCCGTCACGCTCGGCGGTCTCAGCCTCTCCTCCCCGACCGGAACCGGCCGCGCCGTCGAGGTCGGCTTCTTCAACCTGAACAACATCTCGCGCATCGACGTCTCCATGTCGCCCACGCCGGACTCACCCGGCTCCGCGCTCGCCGGCTCGGTGAACATGATCCCGCGCAGCTCGTTCGAGCGCTCCCGGCCCGTCTTCAACGGCAGCGTCTACGTCATGGCGCGCGACGATCACCTGAAGTTCGGCGGGCAGCCTGATTTTTACCGCGAGCCGCGCCGCGTGATCCATCCGGGCTTTGACCTTTCGTGGATCGTTCCGGTGAACAAGCGCTTCGGATTCTCGCTCGCCACCGGCTACTCGACCCAGTTCTCCCACCAGGTCGGCCACACCAACACGTGGCGGGGCGTGAGCACCGCCACCACCGGTACGGCATTCCCGCACACCACGCCGGGCAACCCCTACCTCTCCGCGTACCAGTACACCGACTCCCCCAAGGAGTCCCAACGCGACTCCCTCGGGATCACCCTCGACTTCCGCCTCTCCGCCCACGACCGGCTTTCCCTCTCCTACCAGTACTCGTCGTTCGACGGGTGGATCGCCGCGCGCAACCTCCAGTTCAACCCGCTCCAGATCGTCCCTGGCACCTTCTCCCCTTCCTCCGTGCAGGGCGTCAACGGCGCCGGCAACATCCAGATCACCAGCGGCAACGGCCGCGTGCGCGAGAACCGCACCTACATGCCCACGCTCAACTGGCGGCACGACGGCCCCGTGTGGAAGTTCGACGGCGGCGTCGGTCGCGCCTACGGCAAAAACGCCATCCGCTCGATGGACAAGGGCATGTTCCTCACCGTCATCGGGCGCCGCTCGAACGTCACGGTGAGCTTTGATCAGGTCACCGACACCCGGCCGGGCGTGATCACGGTCCTCGACGGCGCGACCCGCGCGCCGGTCGACCCGTACCGCATCGAGACCTACTCCTTCATCAGCGCCGCGGAAAACCCGCAGCAGGCCTCGGACGTCAACTTCAGCTCCTTCCTGAACGCGCGGCGGGATTTCCACCTCGTCGTGCCCTTCACCCTGCGCGCGGGCCTAGATTTCCGGCAATCCACCCGGGACAGCAATGCGGGCACGAATACCTGGACGTACCGCGGCAGCACGGTGGCGGGCAGCGCGGCTCCCTTCGTCGACCCCAGCAGCGGGAAGCGTGATCGCATGTACGGCTTTCCGCGCATGCAGTTCCTCGACCACAAGAACACGTTCGAACACTGGAAGAACAATCCCGGGGACTTCACGCTCGACGCGAACGCCAGCTACCGGAACTTCGTCACCAACTCCAAGTACGCCCAGGAGGGAATCTCCGCCGCGTACCTCCGCGCCGACGCCGCCTTCCTCGACCGCCGCCTCCAGCTCGTGGGCGGCGCCCGCCTCGAGCAGACCAACATCCGCGCGCAGGGCCCGCTCACCGACCTCACGCTCAACGTCCGGCGCGACGCGTCCGGCCGGCCGCTGCTCGACTCCGCCGGCCGCGTGATTCCCGTCACGACGGACGTGCTCGAGACCTCGCGGCTCACGTTCCTGCCTCGAGGCACCGACGTGCGGAAGGAATACCTGCGGATCTTCCCCAGCCTGAACGCAAGCTACCACCTTCGCGAAAACCTCATCGCGCGCGCCGCGATCTCCACCTCGATCGGCCGGCCCGACTTCAACCAGTACGCCGGCGCCGTCTCGCTGCCCAACACCGACAATCCTCCCAGTTCCACGAACCGCATCGCGGTGAACAATGTCTCGATCAAGCCGTGGTCGGCGACGTCGACCAAGGTGCGCCTCGAGTACTACTTCGCCGGCGTCGGCCAGCTCGCCGCCGGAGTCTTCCGCCGCGATTACCGAAACTTCTTCGGCAGCACGGTGTTCCGCCCGTCGCCCGAATTCCTCGGGCTCTACGCCCTCGATGCGGCCGAGTACGGCGCCTACGAGGTCGCCACCCAGTACAACGTACCCGGCGTGACCCGGATGGAGGGCTGGGACGTGAGCTACAAGCAGGCCCTCACCTTCCTGCCGCCTTGGGCTCGCGGCGTGCAGGTATTCGCCAACTACAGCCGGCGCACCTCGCAGTCGCGGGACCTCGGCACCATCGGCTTCAACGACATCCCCTACAGCGGATCGTTCGGCGTGAGCCTCAGCCGGCCGAAGTACAACGTCCGCTTCAACTGCAGCTTCCGCGACGACCAGCGCACGAACAATGTGACCGGGGCCTCCATCGAGCCCGGAACCTTCGTCTACACACCCGCCCGCAACACGATCGACGTGCTCGGCGAATACACGGTGTGGAAGACCGTGGCCGTCTTCGCCAACCTGCGGAACATCGGCGACGTCCCGAACGAGGATGCCGCCGAAGGCCCGAGCACCCCGGGCGTCGCCAAGCTGCGCTTCCGCGAGCGCTACGGTTCGCTGTGGACCATCGGCCTCAAGGGCACGTGCTGAGCCTCATTTAGCCCCATGAACTCCCGCTTCCTCCCACGCGCCTGCGCCGCCGTCAGCCTCGCCCTCGCCTTCCTCGCCGCCGGGTGCGGAAAGTCCTCCACGACCGCCGACTCGTCCGGCTCGGCACCGGGGAAAACCTCCGCGAAGGCGGCCGTCACGATCGGATTCCTCGTCAAGCAACCCGAGGAACCGTGGTTCCAGCTGGAGTGGAAGTTCGCCGAGCAGGCCGCACGCGACCTCGGCTTCCGCCTCATCCGGATCGGCGCCACCGACGGTGAGAAGGTCCTCGCCGGAATCGACAGCCTCGCCGCCGCCGGCGCGCAGGGATTGATCATTTGCGCGCCCGATACCCGGCTCGGCCCGGCCATCGCTGCCAAGGCCAAGGCCGCGAACCTCAAGCTGCTCGCCGTGGACGACCAGTTCGTCGGTGCCGACGGCCAACCCATGAGGAGCGTTCATTATCTCGGCATCTCGGCCGCCAAGATCGGCGAGGCGGTGGGTGAGACCCTCGCCGCGGAGATGCGTCGCCGCGGCTGGACCTCCACCGACACCGCCGTCTGCGTCGCGACGTTCGACGAACTCGCCACCGCGCGTGAACGCACCGACGGCGCCGTGCGGGCCCTCGCGGCCGCCGGGATACCCGCGAACCGCGTGTTCCGGGCCGCGTTGCGCACGGCAGACATCCCGGGCTCCTTCGACGCGGTGACGACGCTGCTGACGCGCCAGGGAGCCGTGCGAAACTGGCTCGTGTGCGGCTTCAACGACAACGCCGTGCTCGGCGCGGTGCGCGCGCTCGAGGGCGCGGGGGTCGGCGCCGACCGCGCCGTGGCCATCGGCATCAACGGCACCGACTGCATCGTCGAGTTGGAGAAACCCAAGCCGACCGCTTTTCACGGTTCGATGCTCCTCTCCGCCAAGACCCATGGCTACCAGACCAGCGAGATGATGTTTCGCTGGATCCGGGACGGCGTGGCGCCTCCGCTCGACACCCGCACGACCGGCGTGCTGATCACGCGGGATAACTTCCGCCAGGTGCTGCGCGAGCAGGGAATCCGCGAGTGACGAATCCCGCGTTCAACCCAGACTCGACGACCCCCGCCGACGTCGCGCCGCCGGCACTCGCCTTCGCCGGGGTCGGGATGGAATTTCCGGGGGTGCGGGCGCTCGACGATGTCTCGTTTGAGGTCCGAGCGGGCAGCATTCACGCGCTGATGGGAGAAAACGGCGCCGGGAAGTCCACGCTGCTGAAGATTCTCAGCGGCGCCCAGCGGCCGACGGCCGGTGAAGTGCGGATCGACGGAAGAGACACCGCGTTCGCGGGAACGGCGGCGGCCCTCGGGTCGGGGATCGCAGTGATCTACCAGGAACTGCACCTCGTGCCGGAAATGAGCGTGGCGGAGAACCTCTTCCTCGGCCACCTGCCGTCGCGGTTCGGGATCGTCGACCGCCGAAAACTCAACGCCGAAGCTCGCCGTCAGTTGGAGCTGGTCGGCGAGGACATTTCCCCCGACGCGAAGCTGGGAGACCTTTCCCTCGCCCAACGCCAGATGGTCGAGATCGCCAAGGCGCTCACGCGCGGGGCGCGGATCATCGCGTTCGATGAGCCCACAAGCAGCCTTTCGGAACGGGAAGTGCGCCGGCTGTTCACGATCATACGGGACCTGCGGGACCGTGGCTGCGCCATCCTCTACGTCTCGCACCGGATGGAGGAGATCTTCTCGCTCTGTGACCGCATCACGATCCTGCGCGATGGGCGACACGTCGAGACCGGCCCCCTCGCCTCCTTCTCGCGCGACGCGGTCGTCGAGCGCATGGTGGGACGACGGCTGGCCGACATTTACCGTCGCGAGCAGCGCCCGGCGGCCGGACCGGGCCTGACGGTCGAGGAGATCAGCGGTCCGGGGCTCTCGGCTCCGTGCACGTTTTCCGCCGCCGCAGGCGAGATCCTCGGGATCTTCGGACTCGTGGGCGCGGGCCGCACCGAACTCCTGCGCCTGATCTACGGCGCCGCGCCGCGCACCGGCGGCCGGATAACGATCGGCGGCACAGAGGCTTCCATCCACGGACCGCGCGACGCCATCCGCGCCGGGGTCGTGCTCTGCCCGGAGGACCGCAAGAAGGAAGGGATCATCCCTGTCAGGTCCGTCCTGGAGAACCTGAACCTGAGCGCACGACGGGAAACCGCGCGCGCGGGGATGGTGGTCAATGAAACCTGGGAACGCCGCAACGCGGACGAGCGGATCGCCGAACTGCGCGTTCGCACGCCCTCCGCCCAGGCGCTGATCCGAACGCTCTCCGGCGGTAACCAGCAGAAGGTGATCCTCGGCCGGTGGCTCTCGGGCAGCCTGCGCGTCCTGCTGCTCGACGAACCGACCCGCGGGATCGACGTGGGCGCCAAGGGCGAAATCTACGCCATCATGCAACGGCTCGTTCGTGAAGGCGTCTGCGTGGTCATGGTGTCGAGCGAACTGCCCGAGATCCTTGGCGTCGCGGATCGCATCCTCGTCATGCGCGGGGGCGCGATCGTCGCCGAGGTCGCGCGCGCCGACGCGAATGAAGCCGGGCTCCTCCGCCTGGCGCTGCCGGTCGAGGCGGCCGTAGCCAGCGCATGAGCCTGCCGCGCCAAGCCCCCGTGGCCGACCTGTTCGCGCGGGCCGGCATGCCGCTCGTGCTGGTCCTGCTGTTCGCCGGTTGCGCGCTCGGCGTGGAGAACTTCCTGACCGTGGCCAACCTCCGCGGACTCGCCCTCGCGGTGTCGATGACGGGGATGGTCGCCTGCACGATGATGTTCTGCCTCGCCGCGGGTGACTTCGACTTGTCCATCGGCTCGGTGGTCGCGTGCGCCGGCGTGATCGCCGCGGTCGTGATGAACCGCGCCGGGGTCGCCGCGGGAGTGGCCTCTGCGATCGCTTTCGGAGCGTTCGTCGGCCTCCTCAACGGATTCGTCGTCGCACGGCTGGGGGTGAACGCCCTGATCACGACGCTTGCCTCGATGCAGGTGGTGCGCGGGCTCGCCTTCATCGTTTCCGGCGGCTCCGCCGTCGGCATCGCCGCGGAACCTTTCTTCGCGCTGGGCAACGGTGCCTTCGGCGGGGTGCCGGTGCCGGTCTGGATCACCACCGCCTGCTTCATCGGGGCGGGCTTCGCGTTGAACCGCACCGTCTTCGGCCGCGACACGTTGGCGGTGGGCGGCAACGCCGAGGCGGCCCGCCTCGCCGGGATCAACGTGGCCCGGCTGAAGGTCGCCATCTTCGGCACCCAGGGCGCGATGGCCGCCCTCGCCGGAGTCGTGCTCGCCTCCCGCGTGACGAGCGGCCAGCCCAACACTTCCGTCGGCTTCGAGCTGGAGGTCATCTCCGCCTGCGTCCTCGGTGGAGTTTCCCTCTCGGGCGGGATCGCCCGCATTTCCCACGTCCTTTCCGGCGTCCTGATCCTCGGGGTCGTGCAGAATGCGATGAACCTCCTGAACGTCCCCACCTTCTGGCAGTACGTCGCCCGCGGCCTGATCCTGCTCGGAGCCGTGCTGCTCGATCGCTGGAAGCTTGGACGCGTTCGCGGCTGAGACCGCACCGACGGATCCCGGGGAAACTGCCGGCTTCCCTCCCAGCCGCGAAGCCACCTTACTCCGAAGGTTCCTCAGGACCGATCCCGAGGCACGCGGATTTACGCAATCATGAACCCGAACCGAACCCTGATCCTTGCCCTCGCGGCCTTTGCCGCCGGGACAACCATCCGACCCGACGCCCAGGCCGCCACCCCGCGCGCCGGCGATGAGGTCATCCGCCTGACGGAATTCAACGTCACCGCTTCCGAGGACCGCGGCTACGCCCCGGCGGAGACGATGACCGGCACCCGCGTCGCCACGAAGATCATCGACCTGCCCTACACGGTGAACGTCCTCACCTCGGAGTTCTTCGAGGACTTCGCGATCTTCGAGCTGGCCGACAACATCGTGCAGATCGGCAGCTTCACCGGGCTCGACATCGGAGGTAACTTCAACCTCCGCGGCTTCAGCTCCAGCTTCCAGCTGCGCGACGGCTTCTTCCGCCTCGGGCGCTACGGCTCCTCGAACATCGACCGCATGGAGATCATCAAGGGCTCCAACGCCGCCATCTACGGCCGCAGCTCGCCCGGCGGCATGGTCAACATGATCTCCAAGGCCCCGAAGTCCCGCGAGGGTCAGAAGCTCACCTTCAACTACGGTTCCTACGGCACCGAGCGCGTGACCCTCGAGGCCACCGGCCCGCTCGCCTCCACCAAGCTCGGCAAGACCTCCTACCTCGTCACCGCGAGCCACTACCAACGCGACTTCGGCCAGGACTACGCGCGCAACCGCAACTACGAGTACTACGGCGCTCTGAAGCACACCTTTCCCGACGACTCCAACCTCCTCATCGCTGCGGAGTACCTCCTCCAAATGCGACACGCGCCGCTCAACGGCGCGCCGCTCGTCACCGACCAGAAGGGCACCGCTTCAAATCTGGACGACGAGGCGGTCGGCTACGCCTGGAACCTGACCAAGATCAATCCCTTCGGTCCGAACTCCGAACTCAACCGCGGGTACTCCGGCCTCACCGCCAATTACGACAAGCGGATCGACGACGTCTGGAGCGTGCGTACCTCGGCCAACTACTACCTGGTCCGCCGCTGGGACTATAACCAAAACACCGGTTGGGGCGGCGTCACCATCAACCCCGCCAACGCCACGACCCCCATCCAGAGTGCCCGCGGCGCCACGCCCCAGAAGGGCCTGATCTTCGAGGACGGCGGCGGCGTGCAGGGCGACGTCCTGGCCAAGTACTGGACCGGCAACCGCCAGATCGAGCACCGGACCCTCGCCACGATCGACATCAACGACTACTACCGCTGGGACCCGACCCGCCAATTCGCCAACGCCTCCAACCCCGACATCGTGGCGTGGAACGCGGTGCGCACGGTGCGCCTCGACCCCGCTACGCTGTCCCCGATCGCCCCGGTCGCGTATTTCCCGAAGTGGTTCCAGTGGGGCCAGGAGGTCGCCACCCGCATCCGCAAGCAGCGTGTCACGGTGGTCGGCGGACTCCTCCGCCATCAGGCGGCACTGCTCAACGGCCGCCTCCTCGCCTACGCCGGCGCCCGTTATGACACGGTCCGCTTCCGCCACCGAGAGTTCATTCCCGTGCCCGCCAATTTCGCCGTGGGCCAGCTGATCGACAAGCGGTTGTCCGCCCTGAAGCCCAACTTCGGCGTCAACTACAAGCTCAACAACAGTCTCCGGTTCTTCGTGAACTATAGCGAAAGCTATTTCGTTCCCCAGTCGGAGGCCACCGCCACCGTCAACAGTCCCGATTACAAGTCGGAGATCGCGAACGGCTGGGACTACGGATTCAAGGGCGCGCTGCTCAACGAGCGCCTGACCTTCACCCTCTCCGGATTCTACGCGATCCGCGAGAACGTGCAGGTCACCGACCTGCAGGAAACTCCCCCGGGGTCGGGCAACTACCTCGAGGTTTCCCGGCGCGAGGGCAACCAGCTCGTCCGCGGCTACGAGTTCGAATTCAACTGGCGCCTCACCGAGGACTTCTCCGCCGGCGGCAGCTGGGGCCACGTGTACTCGGTCTACACCGACTACGGCGCGGCCTTCCCGCTGGCCGTCGGCCGGCGCGTGCAGGGCATCGCCCCGGTGAACGGCGGCGCCTACCTGAAGTGGGCTCCCACGGCCCGCTCGCTCCGCGGCTTCTCCGCCAACATCGGCGTCTCCCACGTGGGCCCGACGCCCTCGGAGGCCCCCAACGCCGGAGACGTCTACACGACCACCCGCACTGGTGAGCGCGTCCTTGCCCGCACCTCCTACCAGTGGCGGCTGAAGACCCCGGGCTACACCCTATGGAACCTCGGAGTTCGCTACCGCTTCCAGCCGGCCCAGTCCGCCTACGACCACAGCGTCGCGCTGAACGTGAACAACGCGCTTGATCAGGAATACCGGCGCGCCAACCGCCTGATGGGCGAGGAGCGCTCGGTGTTCCTCACCTACACGGTGGGCCGCACCAGCCGCAACCGCTGACCCGGGTCTTCTCCCTCCGAGGCGCGTCGCCCCACCGGGCGACGCGCTTTTTTTCGCCCTCGACCGGCGGATGAAACCACCTCCCCTTCAACCCGCGCCCACCCTGCCGTCATGACCCCACCCACATACCTCGTCATCCTCACTCTCCTCGTCACGTTGGCCGCCGCCCAGGCCGCGGAATCCGCCTCTCGGCCCAACATCGTGCTGATCATGGCCGATGACCAATCGTGGGGGGAAACCGGATACAACGGGCACCCGCACGTGCGCACGCCCGTCCTCGATGAGATGGCCCGCACCGGCCTGCGGCTCGACCGTTTCTACGCCGGCTCCCCGGTCTGCAGCCCCACGCGCGCGAGCGTGATGACCGGCCGCCATGCCAACCGCTCGGGCGCCTTCGCCCCCAACTATTCGACCCGCCCCGAGGAGATCACCATCGCCGAGGTCCTGCGCCGCGGGGGCTACCGCACCGGCCACTTCGGCAAGTGGCACGTCGGCGCGGTGAAGCGAGACTCCCCCGTGAACCCGGCCCGCATGGGCTTCGAGGAATACCTCTCGCACGACAACTTCTTCGAGATGGACCCGCCGCTCAGCCGAAACGGCGCCGCTCCCGAGATCATCCGCGGAGAGAGCTCCGCCATCGTGATCGACGCCGCCGCCGGCTTCGTGCGCCGCGCCGTGGCCGAGCGTCGCCCATTCTTCACCGTGATCTGGTTCGGCTCGCCGCACGGCCCCTACTCGGGCCTGCCCGCGGACGTCGCCCTCTACGCCGGCGTCGCCCAGGAGGAACTGCGCCACCGTTTCGCCGAGATCACCGCCATGGACCGCGCCATCGGGAGCTTCCGCGCCGTGCTGCGCGAGCTAGGCGTCGCCGGAAACACGCTGGTCTGGTACAACTCCGACAACGGGCTGCCGGCCGAGCACAAGGGCGAGTCCTTCGACGGCGACTGGCGCGGCTCGAAGGGCAACGTCTTCGAGGGCGGGCTGCGCGTGCCCGGCCTCATCGAATGGCCCGACGTGATCCGCGCGCCGCGCGTCAGCTCCGTTCCGGGCGTGACGTCGGACATCTTCCCGACGCTGCTGGACATCACGGGCCTGCGCTCGCCCCAACCGGGACGCCCGATCGACGGCATCAGTCTCCGTGCGCTCATCGTCGACGGCACCATGAAGCAACGCCCCTCACCGATCGGATTCTGGCAATACGACGCCTCCGGGGAGCGGAACAACGGACGCTGGATCGACGCCGAGCTCGCCCGAGGCACTACCCCCACCACCCGCAACCCCGCGATCGACTTCCTCAATTACAAGCACCCCGTCGCCAAGACCTCGGACTTCGGCGGCATGGCGGCCTGGACCGAAAACCGCTACAAGCTCGTCCTCGCCGCGCGCTACGCCGCGAAATCCGCGAAGAACACGGGGCGTCGCGCCGCGCCCGAAGCGGTGAACCTCTTCGACCTCATCGCCGACCCGAAGGAGGAGCGGAACCTCGCCGAGCAGCATCCCGAGATCGTGCAACGCATGACGGCCGAGCTGCACGCGTGGCAGCGTTCCGTCGAGCGCAGCCTCAGTGGTGCTGATTATTGAAGGGGCCAGACCGCTTTCTTGGTGACGCGACGCCCCGCGCGTTGGAGCTTCGGGGCACCCCTCCATGACAATCCCGCCCCGTCCGGTACTGTTAACGCTTCTGTCCCTTGTGTTCGCGTCCGCAACTTCGGCCGCCGAGTCCAGCCGACCCAACGTACTCTTCCTCGCGGTCGACGACCTGCGCGACGACCTCGGCGCCTATGGAGTGGCTCACGCGCGCACTCCGAACCTGGACCGCTTCGCCTCTGGCGCGCGTTTCTTCACCCGCCACTACGTCCAGGTCCCGACGTGCGGCGCCTCGCGCTGTGCGCTGGTCCGCGGCGCCTATCCAACCGAGGCGGCGCACCTCAACAACAACGCCATCCTCTCCACACACGGTGCCTGGCAGGGTCGGAACCTACCCGCATGGTTCCGCACCCGCGGATACCGCACCCTGTCTGTGGGCAAGATCACCCATTACCCGGGCAACCTGACCGGCCGGCAATGGGCCGAGGGACCCGAGGAACTGCCCGGCGCCTGGGACCGCGCGTGGATCCCGGAGTCTCCCTGGCGCACCGCCGAGGCGATGATGCACGGCTACGCCAATGGCCGTCCGCGCACTCCCGGAAAGACGCTGCCCTGGGAGGCGTTCGACGGACCCGACACCGCTTATCCCGACGCTTGGGTGGCCGCCGACGCGGTGCGCACACTCGGAGAACTTCAAGGCTCAACCCAGCCTTGGTTCCTAGCCGTGGGCTTGTTCAAGCCCCACCTGCCGTTCGCCGCGCCGCGGAAGTACTTTGACCTGCACGATCCCGAGAAGATTCCGCTGCCGGAAAACCCCACGCAGCCGCAGGGGACGACGGGATGGCACGCCAGCTCGGAATTGCGCCGGAACTACGGCAACGACGGCCGCGACCCGGCCAGCGATCCCGCGTACGTCCGTCACCTCCGCCAGGCCTACGCCGCGGCGACGAGCTACGTCGACGCCCAGGCGGGACGAATCCTCGACGCACTCCGGACGCACGGACTCGACCGGAACACCATCGTGGTCGTCTGGGGCGACCATGGTTTCCTGCTCGGCGACCATGCGATCTGGGGCAAGCACTGCCTCTACGAACGGGCGCTGCGTTCGCCGCTGATGATCCGCGTTCCGGGCCTCACCAAGCCAGGTCAACCCAGCGCCGCGGTCGTGGAGACGGTCGACATCTTTCCCACGTTGGCCGACCTCTGCGGACTCCCGGTGCCGGAAGGTCTCGATGGTCGGAGCCTGCGCGCGCAGTTGAACGATCCGGCCGCGCCATCCGCCAAACCCGCCCTCGGCTTCTGGACCGGAGGTCAGCGGACGGTCCGCACGGAACGCTGGCGCCTGATCGCGCACGGCGACGCAGCCGCCGACCCGGCGAAATCCGTCGAGCTCTTCGACCTGAACTCAGACCCTGCGGAGAAGCGCAATGTCGCCGCGCAGGAGCCCGCCGTCACCCGCGAACTGCTTTCCCGCCTGCGCCCGCTGATCCCGTCCGAACCCCGGACAAAGAAGAAGTCGGAGTGACGCGTTCCGCTCCCTCCCGATCAACCTCCTCGAAGACCTGTCCATGAACCCCTCAGTCATCTTCCGCTTTGCCCCATCCGCGCTCCTCGCCGCCTTGGCGGCCGCGACGCTCCACGGCGCATCACCCTCCCGCCCGCCCAACCTCGTCGCGTTCCTCCCGGACGACGCCGGCTGGGGCCACCACTCGATCAATGGCCACCAGAGCGTGCGCACGCCAAACATCGATTCGATCGGCCTCGGCGGCGCGCGCTTCGACCGCTTCTTCGTGTGCGCCGTCTGCGCCCCGACCCGCGCGGAGTTCCTGACCGGTCGCTACCACTCCCGCGGCGGCGTCCGCGGCGTTTCCACCGGACTCGAGCGCCTCAACACCGACGAGAAGACTGTCGCCGACGCCTTCAAGGCGGCCGGCTACGTCACCGGTGCCTTCGGCAAGTGGCACAATGGCAGCCAATGGCCCTACCATCCGCAGGCCCGCGGCTTCGACGAGTACTACGGCTACACCGCCGGCCACTGGGGCGAGTACTTCGATCCACCCGTCGAACACAACGGACGCATGATCCGCGAGAAGGGCTACATCGTGGACCTCTGCACCGACCGAGCGATCGGCTTCATCGAGAAGAACCGATCCAAGCCGTTCCTCTGCTACGTGCCCTTCACCACGCCCCATTCGCCATGGTCCGTGCCCGAAAAGTACTGGGAACGATTCAAGGGCCGCGCGATCGGCCAGCGCGCGACCGAGGCCGACCAGGAGGTGCCAGACCACACCCGCTGCGCCCTGGCGATGCTGGAGAACCAGGACGACAACGTGGGCCGCGTCCTGCGCCGGCTCGAGGAACTCGGACTCCGGGAAAACACGATCGTGTTCTACTTCTCCGACAACGGCCCGAACAGCTGGCGCTGGAACGGCGGCATGAAAGGTCGCAAGGGTACGCTCGACGAAGGAGGCATCCGTTCGCCCGCGATGATGAGCTGGCCCGCCCGCATCAAGCCCGGCACCGTCGTCAAGGACATCACCGGCGCGATCGACCTCCTTCCCACCCTGACCTCTCTCGCCGGGATTCCGCGCATCGGTGCCAAGCCGCTCGACGGATCCGACCTGTCGCCGCTGCTCCTCGGCGCCGCCAACTCATGGCCCGAGCGTCTGATCTTCTCGCACCAGAACGGCCTCGTGAGCGTTCGAACCCCGCGTTACCGTCTCGATCCCCGCGGCGCCCTTTTCGACATGACCGACGACCCAGGCCAGACGAAGGACGTCGCCGCCGCCCAGCCGGCCGTCGCCGCCCGCCTGGAGCAGGCCGTGGCCGCCTGGAGACTCGATGTCTTCGGCGCCGCGCTCGCCGGAAAGCTCGGCGAACCGCGGGACAGCAAGAAGGGCAAGGCGCGCGGCGGCTTCGTCGTACCGGACGACCGACCCTACCCGGTCGGGTACCGCGAGTTTCCCTGGACGCCCTTGCCCGCGCGCGACGGCATTCCGCACGGCGGAGTGAAGCGCAGCAGCAGCGCGCCGAATTCGTCCTACTTCGTCAATTGGCGGACCACCGACGACCGGATCACGTGGGACATCGAGGTGGCGACCGCCGGCACCTACGAAGTCGTGATCGACTACACCTGTCCCGCGCCCGATGCGGGAGCGCAGATCGAGTTGTCGTTCCGCGGCGCGAAGCTCACCGGCAAGGTGGCACCCGGCTGGGATCCACCCCGGCATACAAACCAGGACACCCTTCCCCGTCCCTCCGGGGAGTCGCAGATGAAGGAGTTTCGTCCACTCTCACTCGGGACCGTGCAGCTGGAGAAAGGCCGCGGTGATCTCGCCCTCCGCGCACTCCAAGTCCCGGGCCAGAGCGTGATGGAAGTCCGCCGCGTGAACCTGACGCTGAAGAACTGAAGCCCTCGAAGTATCCCGCGCAGATGAATGTCCCGCTCCCCCTCCGGCGATTCCTCGCCCTTTCCAGCCTGATCCTTGGCGCGACGGCGCCCGCGACCG
>JACCEC011859756.1_pt1 | contig 28959 bp, 10 predicted proteins | sample 7450121 | NCBI WGS metagenome assembly JACCEC01 (sample SAMN15323455, study PRJNA562643) | freshwater metagenome | isolation source: river surface water | place: USA:Blue River Watershed | collected 2017-08-18 | reverse complement strand
CCACCAGACTCATGACCACATTGAGCTAAGAAATGAGCTAGTCTCAATGGTGTGTTAACAGCAAACTTCTCCTGGATACCAGGGATTTGATTAATTACACTATCAGGAATATGTCCTTTTAATTTACTTAGATCCATCTTTTTTCTTTTTTGTTACAGGCTTCTTCTTTTTAGCAGGAGCCTTCTTTGGTTTTTCTTCTACAACTTTAGGTTCTACCTTGTAGATTTCTTCAATTGATTCTTTCTTAACGTCTGCATATGTAGCAGGAGCTTTTCTAGAAAACAATGCTTTAATAGCTTCAATAATCTTTTTCATATTATTTTATTTTCCAATAAGAGCTTACACCAAATGTCAATTGCTGACCAATGGTTGAGCCCACGTTGAGTCCAACGATTTTATCTTTTTTAGATTTATAAAGAATGCCTAGATTGGCACCAGTTACTCCCAATGTTTTGTTACCCTCAACACCACCACCAAAGAATAGAGCTGATGTAGGAGGAGCATAATGAGTGATTGTCTTAGTAACAGTCACTGTAGGAATCTTGTAGTTTGTGTGGAATGATCTACCCTTAATACCATTGTGCTGGATAGAGTCAATGATTGATACATATCCTAATGTGTCTAGTCTCACTGTATCAGCATATATCTTAAGAGCAAAGAACTCCTTCAATAAAGAATCATACTGCTCCTTAAGACGAGCATAGTTTGTATCAGCTAAATAGATTGGAGGGATTGTGTCATGTATAATCTTGGCAGGTTTAGGTTTGCTATAGATCATACTGTCATATCTCTGCCAGGTTGTATCATGTACAATAGTAGTGTCAGACTTCTGATGCTTAGGTGTGCAACCATTCTTAGAGAACGCTACATAAAGCACCAAGACTAACACTATACCAGTTAATAATTTATTCATTACCTTTTGTTTTATTAATCCACTTGTCAACAGATGCAATACCAAAGCAAGCAATTGTTAACACTTTGAATGAGTCAAATATGAACTCATTTACCAATAATGGTTTGTTCATAGCCCCTGTAACAATATCTGCCACAGCAAATATGATCATCATGATGAATGCTGCAAATCCAATTACAGCCTTCTCATTGATTGAGTTGCTATCATTAAATAGGTCGTGAAAGAACTTTTTCATTTGTAATCTTTATTTCGTTAGGAAGAGTTGCTACTATCTCTCTCACTGTAGGAACAGGAGGAATTTGTGCTGGATAGCTAGCTGTACCTTTGAACACTTGTCTTTCAAGGTTGTCAATTCTAGTTTTGTCTATGTTAGACTGAGCCATTAGCTGTTTTACATCAGCTTTGATTTCACTAACATCATTCCATATCATCATTGCTAGTACGCTAACTAGAGATGGGAAAATCCAAATTTTAAATGCTTCTAAAGCAGCAGAGTCTTTCTTTATCATTTTATTTACATCTTATAGGGATATGACAATACTCTCCCAATCCCCTACGAATAGAGGTTTGAGAGAGTATGTAGTTAATTATTTAAATTAGATTATAACTCTTCGTCTTCTTCAACTTTGAATTCAACACCAGACAACCAGTCTTTAAGGAATGTGAATTCTTCTAATCCTTGTGGATTCACCACAGGAATCTTTTCAAAAGGGAACTCTTGTTCGTCCAAGGTAACAATGTCTTTATTTAATTTCTTAAGACCTTCTTTACTAAACCTGTATTTACCTTGTTCGTTTAATACTAAACCACCCTTCTCATCTGTAAGAGCGTTGTCTAGTCTTAGTTCCTCCACCTTCTCTAGGTAGTCTTCGTAGGTTGCTTTAACCTTCTCATACACCTTGAAAAGCTTCTTTTGGATCTTAGTCTCTTGATTACCAACTATTCTCTGGATGGTCAAAACTAACCCATGTAATTCTTTATACTTCATAGTATTGGTTTAGGGAGCAAAAATAAGGTAATTAATTGAAATAACCAAATTTATTTTTACTATACGCTACCATACCAAACACCCCATTGTATAGAATAACTAGCACCAGGTTGTGCAGTGAAGCTATAAGATATAGCTGTAACATCACAATTGGTATTTGTACTAGCTACAATTGGCCCATCAAAGGTTATAAAAGAGAATATGGGCTGACAAGGACATGCTCCATAGCCATTAGAAAAGGCAGTAATTGTAACTGTAGATCTACCCATTACGTAGCCCCAACCATTCCCACCAAACGTTAAGAATGTACCAGCATTATATCCACGTTCAGTATTGTAAACATTATAACCTGCATTACCACCACCACCATAAGGTCCAATATAATAGCCTCCTACATCTGTTCCTTCCCAATATCCATAAGAGTCCATAGACATAGAACAGCCATCATATAGTTGACCTGTGTTTTGACCATAAGTTATGTAAGCAGGAGGTAATTGGTATCCATAAAATTCACTCATTGAATCAGGTGTACCTTTCCCTGCTAAAGAGCTCAAGCTTCTTAGTGATCCTGTAGATACGTTTAGTTCTGTACGTATCTGACTTATGCTTATTTGTCCACTACCTGGTAAAGCCATTTATTGTAGATTTAAGTTCTTCGATTTGTACTTGTTGTTCTTTAATAGCCTCTATTAATACTGGAACTAATTTATCATATTTAACTGTTAAATAATTTTCTCCAGATTTACTTTCTAAATTTTCATCTAAGTCAAATGCAGCTATACTAACAACTTCAGGTAAAACCTTTTGAACAGTTTGTGCTATAACCCCCACTTTTCTATCTTGCTTTCTTTCTACCTTTTGTTCCATAGCAAAATCATTTGGAGTATAATAAACACCATCCAATGCCATTATTTTAGCTAAAGCACTATCTATTTTAACAATATCTTTTTTAAGTCTTTCATCTGAGTAATACGCTGTGATATCACCACCACATGCTATATAAGAATCAACATAAAGATATTTTCCATTATAAGTTCTAACCCATGTACTATCTATCATGTATATACCTCCAGCATAAGTGGCATTATACCAACCAGTAGAACCAGTGCTTCTAAACCAACCATCACTACCATTTGTATAAGCAGGACCAGTTAATTGAGGAGCACTCCCTGCACTATCAGCATAACCAGCAGATACCTTTACCCAAGACCCCCAACTTCCACCTTCTCTAGCTCTAAAAGAAATATATTTATCACTTGAATAAAATCTTGGTATAGCTAACTGAAGAGCGTATGATGAATACGCATAATCATTACCTAAACCTAATGACATTCCATAGAATTGACCAGAACCTGTACCAGGTCCATTTGTAGTTCCTTGAACATACCTAAATCCAAAATCACTAATGCTGTCAAAATTTGTTTGAGTATTATGGTTTTGACCCATGTTGTTGAATATCTGGGTAGATGATATACCATTCAACTGAGAAGAGTTTGTAGCTGTAGCTGCATTACCAGATATACTTCCAGAAGAAGTGATGTAACCACTAGGGTTAGTGCTGTTATATGGAGTGTAGCCAAGAGCACTTGTTACATCACCTGTTACTAATGTAATAGCACCAGTTCTTGTATTAAAAGATGATACACCACTAGATGATGTAGAGGATATTGTACCTCCACTAATTGATATGCCTGTTCCTGCTGTAATTACAGAACCATCTGCAGCCAATATTTGAGAAGCTGTTCCACCACTTCTGATAAGTGATGTAGCTGTAACACTACTAGCAAATGTTGCTGCTCCAGAGCCAGCTAGTTTTAATGCAAGTGTGTTTGAATTAGTATTAAATAGAATACCAGCTGTTTGAGATGTGATTACAAAATCACCAGCTATAGAACCAGGAGCAAATTGTCCATTAGATGTAGCTAATCCAAACTTAGCTTGGTATGCAGCACCAGCAACAAGATCTGACAACGATACAGAAGGAGCAGTTCCTACAACAGCAACATGGTTATCTGCAGTGGCAGAAGATACAGTTAATACTCTTACACCATTAGTTGCACCAATAGTTACAGCACTACCAGAATCATATATAGAACTATTACCAATATTTGAACTTGAAGTAAATTTAGATACGTAATTTGTTGTACCACTTAAAGAAGGTATTTGGCTTGTTAAAGCTAATGTACCACTTGCATCTGGTAAAGTATATGTTCTTGAAGAAGAAGCAGTCAATGCAGATGCACTTAATGTAAAGTTTCTTGCATCATTGGAATAATAAAATACCATCCCATAAGAAGTGTCTGCATATATTGATGTATATGCTGCTCCACTCCATAAACTACGAGAATTTGCTTGTCTTATGTTTAATGCACCTGATGATTCAATATTTAATCCATTTGCAGTTAATCTCCAAGTACCTAAATCAACATTTGTAATTGCCCCAGTATAAGGAACATAACTTGATAAGTTAGATGTAAGAGCAATAGTTCCATCAGCATTTGGGAAAGTATATGTTCTTTGAGCAGCAGGGAATCCTAAATCACTTCTATAAATTGTTGAACTTTGATTTGTTACAATACTAATCCCAAATGGGTTAGCACCTATTGAAGAATAGCCACTTAAAGGAGTTGGATATACTGCATCCTTTAAACTTAAACCTGCATCAAAAGTTTTTACACCAGTTATAGTTTGAGTTCCGTTTAATGTTACATAGTTTGCCAAACTTGGAATATCGCTTGTTAAAGCTAAAGTTCCACTTGCGTTAGGCAATGTATATGTCTTTGCTGATGTAATATCTGCTCCATTTAAAATTACTTTTTTAGTAGTAGAAGCAGTTGTAAATAACATTGTTAAATTATCAGTTGCCTCTGAAAATAAATTAACACCTGTTCCACTTATGTAATGCGAACCATCAGTACCAGTTTGCATATATAATGCTCTAGCTTGATTGCCTGTTGCATTTATCGTTACAATACCACCAAAAGTTGCACTTCCTGCAGTTAATCCATATACTCCTAAATTAACATTTGTAGTTGCTCCAGTGTAAGGAACGTAACCACTTAAGTCTAATGAATTTGTAATGACACCAGTTACATTGTCATAACTGATACCAGTGCCACCAGACAAAGCTAGTCTAGCTCTGCTAGTTGTAAAGTATTGATTAGTAAGACCTTCTGATATGTTATCTGTAGTTAAACTTACAGCTCCTGTGAATCCATTCACAGATACAACAGCATCAGTGTTGTCCACTTGCTGCCATGCTGTACCATCATAGATTGCCCAGTCCCCTAAGTTCCAATCAGTAATTCCATCTAAGTTTGTAGAACCTGCTACATTTACAATATAGTAATGTCCTTTTGTACCAACACCACTTGCTAAAGCTGGAGTGTTTGTTGATGCGTTCCAAGTACCTTGATAGATGGAACCACCTATCAAACCATTGATTTGGTTTTGCACCTTACCAAAAGCTGTTAATATGCTATCAGCAGCATCTACAGATCCACCTGTAATATTTAATCCTGTTAACACCTTTCCTGTTACAGCAGCATTGTTTAATGTAACACTTGCTACACCAGGACCAGCAGCTGTTGCCTCACCATTTAAATCAGTAATGTAGTTACCAGCAGCTTGTTTGTTGTTAAATGTATTCCAGTCTGTGCTTGAGATGTATCCATTATGTGTAGCATCAGCTTGCTGAATACTAAATTGACCATTGGTGTTGTTATAACCTAATGGAGCAATTGCAGATAAGTCTAATCTAGAAATATAATTAGCAGGGTTTGCAGCATCATAAGGAGTGTATCCTAATGCTGTAGTAATATCAGATGATACTACAGGAGTGGCAGAAGTTACTAATCCTTTACCATTTACAGCAAACTTTAAGAAGTTATTGGTTGTATATACGTTAGAATTAACTGTAGCTAATGTAAGTGTAGTGTTAGATCCTGTGTTACCAGTTCCTGTTACATCACCAATAAAGCTAAGTGCTCCAGAAGGGATGAATACACCCTCAGTTGTAATAGCTGTAACACGTCCTTTTCCATCAACAGTGAGTTTAGGAATTGCTGTAGAAGATCCATATTGACCAGGGGTGCTATTCACTGTAGCTAATGTAGCAGTCGTAATACCAGGACCTACAGCAATAACATCTCCTGTAAGTTCTGTAATACCACCAGTTAATATAAGATTACCAATAACATCATTTATATTCTGAAGAGCAGTTCTATAGTTGTCATTAGTGTTCACACCAATGTATAATAAGTTCTCACCTTCATAGATGACACACTTACTATCCAATATAACAGGACAAGCATCTTGATTAGAACAACTAAAGTTCATATATTAATATATTATATGTATAAGGAATTGATATGCAAATAGGCATACACATTTTACATGTATGCCCAGGTGCAAATTTATTTAAATTTAATGTAATTACAATGTACTAAAGGAACCTATTCGACATAATATAGCTATAGTATTACCTAATTCCATATTGAGCCTGAGCTCTGATACCCAACTCTTTAGCAGCCTCTGGGTAGAAAATAGGTAACCAAGATGCAAATGCACTACCACTTGGAATAGAACGCATTGCATATTTAATAACAAAGTTCTTTTCTGCAGCTTCCTCATCTCCTACAGCAACATAATAGTTTTCTAACATAAAGTTTTTTAACACCTTACCATAGTTTTCAATAAGACCCATTGCTGGGAATACACCATTGGAAACTAATCCTAGAATACTTGTAGGATTGTAGAAGTAAAGCAACTCATCTTTAAACTTATCTGTAGCTTTTACAAAGAATCTGTGTGCATTCTTACTTTCATCATCGTCATCTGGTTGGTATGCCTTAACACCAGCGTATAAGGAAATAAGAGTTAACAATACAAGTAAGTCTAACATTTGAGACTTTACGTTCTGATTAACAAGGTCCATGAACACTGTATCATCCATCTCTAACTCCTTACCTGTATCTGCTTCATAGTCAGCCTTTTTCTTTTCATAAAGCTGTCTCATGAACTCAGCTCCTTTTTCATTTCCTTGTAAGATGTTATAAAGGTTTCCTAAAGACTTAGACACGTCCTCAGAAATAATTCTAAATACGTTTCTCATTCTACCCCACTCATATGCGTCAGAGGCAGCGTTGTATTTTAAGTTACCAAATCTAACATCAGCAAGTCTAGGAATCCAGTTCTTAAACAACATGAAAGATTTACCATATACGTTCAAGTTAATCTTTCTAATGTCATCTTCAGATAAGTTACCTAAAGCATTCTTTGTTAAAGACTGAACCTTTCTTCTTAATTCTAATACACTATCAGATTTTCTATTTACACCAGGAATTACTAATTCACCATTTTCTATCTTAGATACAGCAAGTACTCCTTTCTCTTCAATTAATTTTAACACATCTTTTTCAAACTTATCTTTGAAAACTTTTCTATCTTGAGCAGTTCCTTTGTATTTATTTTTATATTCAGGTTGACTTCTTAAGTATTCTCTAGCATTTACTATTTCTCCATCTATAACAATTGAGTTTCTTAGGAAGCTGAAGAAGTTAACAGTTTGTACATGCTCGTCAGAGTTTCTCATTAAAATCATTAAGAAATCTTGAATGCCTTCTTGTGTTAATTTATTAACAGATAGTTTGTTAACTAATTCTCTGTTTGTTGCATCTGAAAGAGGTAAGAAGTATTGTAATGCTGCAATCTTTAATTTTTTATTTTCTCCCTGCATCTTACCCATTGTCAACCAGTATTCTGTAGCTGCATAATCTTCAGCAGTAAAATATGTACCAGCATTAATAATAGACTGAGCTGTACCACCTAACAAGTTAGAAGAAGCTGATAATATGTTAAGTCCTAACGCATTGATTTGGAAAGTGTTATTCAATTGGTTTAACATTTTGTTAACACTTATCTGTCTTCCAGCTAAGTTTTCTGGAAACAATCTATATTTAATTCCAAGCTTATCTAATTTATCATTTAACTTCTCACCAACATTACCAATCTTACCTAACAATTGGTCAAAGTTTTCACTCTCAATAAACTTCTGTCCATATACAATACCCTTAACCATATCTTCTAACAACTGAGTGTTGTCATTGTTATCTGGAGTGTACTGTATTACACCATCTTTATATACAGTTTTACCATATGCAGATGTAGCAATAGCCTTTTTGTTTCTCTCAACGTTAATGAGCAATCTAGCTTGAGCTTCAATGTCTGATAAGTGTTTAAACTTAATAGCCATTTCATTGTATACAGCCATGGTCTTAAATAAGTCTGTGCTGTATTCTCCTTCTAGCTCTTTAGTAAAATAGATAGGCACCTTATTAATAGGTCTACCAGTTAATGGATCAATCTCACCATAACCTATATCACCTTCGTCTACAGAAATAGATCTTAAGAATTGTTCTCCTAAAGAAATTTTACCACCCATTACAAGCTTTTCCATCAAGCCTTTTCTAACCCAAGGTAGGAACACCCTGGTTTGCTTAGCGTGGATGTAACCAATTGATGTATAGTATTTGTTTCTTTCAATAATATAATCGTAGAAATCTTTAGCTTCTTTATTAGCAACAAGTGTTTTCCACTCAGCAGATTCCCAAGTGTCTTTAGGAAACTTCTTAATAAGATCATATTGTAACCAACCACGTCCATCTTGTGTAGATGTATCGTATCTCTGTCTAACTTTATTTATTTCCCTTTCTATAAGTTTCTCTCTTTCCTCACCTTCTTCAACTCTAGCCTTATCATTGATGTATTGAATTTCGTTTTCAATTTTATCTGCTAAGAACTTATTATACTCAGCAACATCTATATTTGCTATAATCCATTCATAGTTTCTTTTACCTATTGCCTGGTTTAGCTGTTTGTAGAAGTCTGTATTATACTGGTCAATAAGTTCGTTCTTTCCTTTCTTCATTAATATGTCAAACATATTCTTATTAGACCAACCTTTAGCCTGAGCCATCTTCATATATGCAGCTCGTATTGTTTCTAGCTTTTTAGTTTCATTAAATGTATCTTGTGCTGAATAGCCAAAAGCTTTGTTAGCCATTTTATATAGTGTCTGGACAGCTTTGATTTGAATGTTTGATGTAGAAGCAAACCATTTAGATATTCCTTTTACAATCTTTTCTGGAGTTAATATGTTTTCAATTCCCTCTTTCTTAGCAATAATTCCTTCAGCAAATTGATTCTGAACTTCAATCAACTCAGCATTTAAGTCTCTAGCATTGTCAGATGCTTCTCTTAACTCTTCTCTTAGTTTCTTATCTTCTTCAGATAATTCACCCTGGAACAAGAATCTAAGATCTGTATCTAGTGTAGCATATGTTTGAATTGCTTCTTGAGCATCTATTATTGTAGTGGTAAACTTATTAATATCCTCAATGTCAATCTTTTTAGGATCAACTCCTTTCCACTTCTCATTGAATTCATCAATAGTAGCTTGGATTTGTTTGTTCAAAACCCTAGCTTGATATATCAAAGGTTTAATGTTCTGTCTCATTTGTAACTGTCTAACAGCTGAGAACAATGCATTTAACTGTTCTGCTTTAGATAGCTTCTGAGAAGGTAGGGCTTTTAACTTAGATAGTTTAGCATATACAGCATTCAACTTATCGATAAGTTTATCAATATTAGGATCACCTGAAGTTTCAGTTTCTAATCCTACAGGGATTAAATAATCTTCAGTGATGTTCTTTACATTTACATCTCCAATTCTAACCTCAGACAAGAAAGGAAGAACTCCTTCTTTAGGGTTAGCCCCTTCATATTCTGCAATGATAGGAATCATTCTAGTTTGACCAAAGTCGTTATTCTTAAGATTAAGCATGTTCTTAAGAATCAATTGGTATTGTTCCATCTGTAAGTTCCAAGATGTAACTTTGTACCAAGGAACATCTGAATATTTTTCAGTGTTTAAGTTCATGAACTTCCAGTCAAGAATATTCACTTTACCATTCTCCTGAATAGCAACAAAGTCAATAGTACCAGCTATATTTCTTTTTGCATCATACACTATAATCTCAGACATGAACCTTGTGTTAGGACCAAATGATTTCAGTCTTGCTTCTAAGTTATCTCTAAGAAGTTCATAAAACCCTCTGTCATTAGGATCAAGTTGAGAAACATAATCACTATCATCTAGTGGTTCAGGACGTAAGTAACCATCTTCGTCTACAAACACTTTAAAAGCATGCTCAATATCAGCATGACCTGCTGTACCTTTCTCAGCTCTTAATTCATCAAATGCCTTAGCATAATCACTCTTTTCTATATCTCCTGACTTAAAGATTCTATCATACCACTCACTAACAAGATCAGTAACTCTTCGTGGAATCTTTTTACCATTAATGTAATATCCATCATCTTTTCTTTTTTCTATAAGTCTAGAGTTATTCTTAATAGTATCAAAAGCAACATCTTGTTTGCTCTTAGTGCTCTGTAAGAATACATCACCCTCTTCTGCTCTTATATCTTCAGCTGTACCTATAGCTTCTCCTGTAATCACCTTAATAGCAGCTGTGTCAAATCCACTGCTTACGAACAAGTTCTTGAACATCTCTATAAACTTCTGCCACCAGGTTTGAGCCTTAGCTAGAAGTTCAGGTTTCTCAGTAGTACCTTCCACTTTACCAATAACTATCTCAGCCAACACCTTAGCAATAGCTTCTTCTTTCAGCTTTCTTATATTAGGTTTACCATCTATTTGGTAATCTGGATCAGTTCCATAGTCTGCAATTACTTGCTTAAGCATTTGATAATTGTTGATTTCTTTCAACAATTGATTAAATAACGCTGGATCCTTTTGCTTGATAATCTCCACAACAAAGTGCATAGCCTCTTCAGGAAGAGCTATGTTATCCATTCCTTCAACCACCTGTACTAACTTCTGCATAATTAATGCAGCACCATTTGCATCTTTCTTAACTCCATCAACCACAATGTTGCTAACTGTCTGAATATCAATACCCATTCTAGTTAACATGTCCTTTATTACAGTCAAGGTTTTAGGACTTGCTGTAGAGCTAACTGTAGTTGCTTTCTTCGAGAACAATGTTTGCTGTGGATTTAATTTGTTGTACTCACTCTTTGCAATAGGATGAACATCCACAGTCACCTTGGAGTTTGTTCCAGATTTTGTAGTCTCAAGCTTTACAACCTTTGCTCCAAATCTATCATTAATAGAATTTACTAAATTTCTCTGCTTTTGATTTTGAGCAGTTCCACTTTGTGAAAATAAATAAGTAGCACTATCTCCCTCCCCATACTTTCTAAATAAATTAGAACCAGTAATCTCTTTCCAAACACTATGATAGATGTCTGTAAGTCTATCAGCTAGCTTTGGATACTTACTTCTATAATTTTTCTCAATGTAACTTACTTTACAATTGTTCATAGTTTATTTATTATTTTGTTCCACAAGGGTTAGGGTTATCAGATCCTTCTGTGTCTTCTGTATTAACTTCTTCAAATTCTATATCTACTACGCTAGGAATACCACCTAACTTTTCAAATGCTGCAACTGAAGCTCTTACTTCGATGTCAATCTTATCATCTGTTAATAAGTCTTTACCATTCTTCCAGTATACATCCTTATCATTGTTATCGATATGATCTTGTTCATGTAACACTAAGAAGTTAGTAATAGCATTAATGTTTGGTAGTATCGTTTTAATTACATCTAATGTATATCCTTTTTCAGCCAATTTGTTTAACACCTTAGCTTTTTGTGCAGATGTAGGTCCACCTTCTTTACCTTCGAAATAGTTGAAGAATTCATCAACGCTTGCAGGAGGATTCACCTTGATAGTAGCAATACCATCAGTAGTAGCAAATCTCTTTGAGCCATCTTTGTTCATCATCTTTTCATCAATTTGGTAAGTTGGTACCACTACAGCAGCTGCAGCTAATTGCAAAGATATAGCATCTTGTTTAGATTTCTGAGAAAAATATGCAATAATATCACTGTCTGGGATTTCTCTATCAACCTTAACTGTACCATTGTTTAATACAGACTTTCTATTGTCAGTGTAGTATTCTGATACTAAGTTACCATCTCCATATAAGTTGATAAGCTTGTACACGTGCTTGGTAATAGTCTCTCCCTTATAGTTTGTCTCCTGGAAAGTTACAGGCTCACCAGCCTCATTGTACACCTTCTTATATCCATATACATCTTTTAATCCTAAGTCACCTCTGTTCTTCATATCAACAAAAGTGTAGTTGCTAACAGTTTCACCAGTTTTCATATCCACTCTACCAGTCTTAGTTTCAACAACACGTGGAACTAATATGTAGTCATTGTTCAAGTAGAAACTATCGTACTCTTCACTTAATGTTAGAATTCTTCTGTCTGTATTAACACCAAACTCATTAGATAAATAAGGGAAATGTGCTGGAGAATCGTAGAAGTATATATCTCCCATGTCATCACCCATGTCATTTATTTCCACACCTACAGGAGCTTCGTCAGCTAACCAGAACTTAGGGTTGAACTTCTTGAATACATTTGGATCTTTCCAGTTGTTTCTTTGGAAGCCACCATCTTTGAATGCTGCCAAAGATTCATCATTAACTAGTTTATTAATGATTGTTGTAATATATGCACTGTAGTCCTCAATAGGTACAATGTTGCTGAATGTAATACCATTCTGGTATGTTCCTTGTAAGATGGACATCTTAACCAAGTTCTTGTACAAAGTGTTAGTCTTAGGATCGTCTCTCAACTCTCTCATATATCCTGTATACAAGTCTTCATCGTAAGCACTACCTTTAAAGTTTACAGCTAACTTAACACTCATTGCACCATCTGGTCTAGGAGAACTAACAACCTTTAAATCATTTAATATAGGGTTAGCACTTATCTTCTTAGCCATTTCTAACTGCTTAGCTACAGACTTTTCAGAATCTACAAACAATTCTAAGATGTCATTATTTAATCCTGTTTTTGTTTGTATGATATAGTCTAAGAAGCTGGATTTCAACTTGTTAGCAATTCTTTGGAACTCATCCATTCCCAAATACTTATTAGCAGCATATGGTGTTAATAATGGATCAGTGATTGATAATCTAAACTCGTCACTCTCTAACTTCAATATTGCTCCCATTCCTTCCATTACAGAGTCTAACAATTCAACTTGTTTACCAATGAAAATCTTCTCCAGCAACTCAGGAATGTTTGCAAATGGACTTGTTAAAGCAGACATAGTTGTTCTAACTTGTTTCTTGAACAATGTATCTCCACTCTTATATTTAGTAGTATCGTAGTTAACAGCCTGTGTAAGATCAAGGTTGTATTCTGCTAACTTAGCATACTTCAAGAACTCTTTTAATATCAAACGCTGTTGAGCGTTTCTGCTATTTCCAAGATCCTTTTTTCCATTCTTATAGTAGTCAATGATGTTGTTCTCAAAATTAGCAATATCTAAGTCTGTAGTGTTTGCAATGTCTGCATCTGTAGTTACAAACTTAGACTCAATGAACTCTATTGATAATTTATTAAACAATGCTTTTGAGTCATTGTTATCTAACATCTTCAAGTATTCTCTGATGATAGGTTGATTCATGAAGATTGCTGTTGTTTCACCAACTCCCAATCTCTCTAAGAACATGAATGTTCCTACAGCTAACTCACTGGTAATCAACTTAGTAATGTAAGGTTTGTTTGCAACGTCCACAAAAGCAGTACCATATCCAGACAATCTGTTTGATATAAATTGTTTACCATTAGCAGTCTTTGTTCCTGATAGTGATGGAAGTTTCTGTCCATCAATTTCTACTGTATTGTGTGGAAGAAGAATCTTACCATCACCAACAAACTTTCTATCCTGGAAAGGAAGACGTCTTGTTCTCTTAGGGTCTAAGTAAATAGCAACCTTCTGAGTTAAAGAATGTGATGTAATGTTTACAGCAGCAATACCCACCCAACGTTTAGCCATAACAAACGCATGTCTTAAACGTGTCATGAAGTTTCTATCAAGAATCTTGTTAGGGATGTTTGCATCAGTGTTACCCATCAATGTATCCATGTGAGCAGCTAGTTTCTCTAGTCCTGCATCATCTACTGGTGTAGTTAACTTCTTGAAGTTCTCAGGTAGAGTCAATAATTCTTCTAATGAATCATAGTACTCATTCTCTAAAGACTTCTTGTACATACCTTTTACATATCTGTCTTTTAGAACAGATTGTAAATCAGCATCTTCAAGTTTAGCCAACTGGTCAACTATATCTCTTTCAATATCAACAGTGTCATTGATATCTCCAGCAGAAGCAATTAACTCATCTATTAAGAATGAATACTTGTTAAGTAGTCCTTTTACATCATCAGCTCCTGTGTTAAGAACGTTTAATGCTTCTATTAACTCAGCTCTCTTAACCTTCTTGGTAGATAATATTCTATCAAACTCTTCGCTGAAGAATTGTTTTGTTGCTGCTTCAGAGCCTAAGTATTTAACTAGTCTGATGTCACCATATTGATCAATGTATACAGCCTTTAAATATGTATTTAACTTATCTATGTCAAAGTCAGATCCAGCTAATGTAGTGATTTCAGAAGGAACAATCACAGTGTCTCCCATGGATTGTGGTAAGAATCCTTTCACTCTAAATGTTACCATTGAGCTCAATGATTGAGTAGGGATACGAAATCCTATACCTCTTAATATAGCCTTACCTTCCTCACTCTCGTTTAAGTGTCTAAGAATGTCAGCATCAGTTGCAAATCTTCCCTTGTTTAGCTTTTCTCTAAACCAATGAGGTAACATGATTTCAACATAAGGATCTGCTTCAGTGTAGAACTTAAGAGTGTCATCTGTTAACACTACCTTCTTCTTCTCAGCATCAGATAGTTTCTCATAGTCTGCTCTAGATATTTCATCATATCCTTCTTCAGTTTTGATAGCTAATCTTCTACCTTTCTCTAAGTTCTCCCATCCTGTAACACTCACCTGTACCTTAGGACCACCACTCACCTTAGGTGAAACTAATGTTTTTTGTACAACTGAATATAAAATATCTCTAATCTGTCTGTATGAAGGAGATGCTTCAAATGGTAATCTGAAGTTTCCTTTGCTGTCAAGCTGTAATGTATCCTTAGCATTTTGAGAAAGTTGTCTTCTCAACATCTCGTAAACCAATGTTTCAGAAACAGCAGTGTTATCGTCTAACTTGAAACCAAAGCCTGTGTCAACAATACCAAGTTTCTCCAATAACATATTGTAAGCATTTTCATGCATTAAGTCTAATATCTTATTGTTTCTGTCTACAGCATCTTTTGCTCTTTGGCTAATTGGTTTACCATTATCATATAAGTCTACAGTGGATAACTTAACACCCTGGCTACCTCTAGTTTGCTCTTTAGCAGTTTCATAACTATTCTCCACCTGGATACCATAAGCTTTCCAAGGAACTTGAACTAAGTTATTAAATGGTTCTGTGTTTAACTTACCATCTTTATATAGGTCAAATGCTTCTGTTGTACCCATCTTTCTACCACTCTCCATTACAGCATAACCATAACCTTCTTCCATCATCTTATTATAAAGCCCTTCTAATGTTGTACCTTCAATTGCTTTATAGTATAAAGGCATTTGAGAGAACTTATCTAACACAACATCAAAGTAAGCCTTGCCTAACTTGTTACCAGTTACAATAGGTTTCATCACCTCTGTAACATATTTAGGTTCTGGGTTCTTAATCAATGCAGCATCTTGAGTCTTTAACTTATCATTATTATAGATGTACTTACCCTTCTCAGCTAATCTGTTTCTAGTGTAAGCCATTTGCCATTGATGCCAATCTTCAGCTTCATCAGTCCATTGACCATTCTTTAACTTAACTTCTCTATGGGTGTTATCCATAATCCAAGACTGAGCATCAGCCTCTTTTGTTCTACCCATAAGTCCACCTTGTACAAACACTTCTTTAATTGTAACAGTGTTTGTATAGCTCTTATGTTTGTGGTAACCTGGATCACCCTCTTTTAACTCTATCTCACCAGCCTTGTTATATTCATTGTTTAAGAAGGTATTGTATTCAGGTGAATCAAATGTAGTTCTTCTTGGAGATAAGAATGACTTAATACGTTTTGTTTCTTCACTCTCACCATCTTTCAAAGCAAACTGATATGGATCACCAAATAACACCTTGTGGAACTCGATGTTGCTGATGATGTAGTTCACGTTTGCATACGTGATTAGATTTGTTAACTTATCTTGAGTTAATGCAAATCTGTTAATCTTAGCATTCTTAGCAAATGTACTATCCATCTTTGCATAAGACCAAGTTCTCTTTCCTTCTACACCACTAGCAATAATTTGATTTGTAGACATTAATGTATTAATGGTGCTATTTACATTTGTATCAATGTAACTCTTAACTGCTTCATTAATTTCTTTTTCATTCTCTGCAATGAACTTAGCTATGTCTTCATCAGATACAGGCTTTTGTACAATCTCTGTATTGATTTTAGCTAACATATCATCAGATAAAATATCTTTAAAGAAACGTAAGTCATAAGCTCTATCGCCAATGTTCTTAAGTCTCTCTCTTGTATCAGCATCTTTAGCTAACGCTATATCATCTTTTAAATATCCTTGGAAAATACTGTAGATTTTAGTCCAAGCTTTTCCTGAGTCAACTGAAGCAAATGATATATTTGCACCAAGCTCCATTAACCATTCTGTGCTACTATCAGCAGGAATCAACACATAGAATCTACCATTAAGGTTTTGGTTAATCTCTTGTGTAAATCTATTACCCAAAGTCAATCTGCTTGTAGTGATACCATCGTTATCATCAACAACCTTTGTACCCTGGATATATCCCACCTTAAGAGGCTTCTTTATATTTCCATCAGCATCAATGTGTAAACCACCTTTCTTAAGAAGTAAACTATGAGTAGAGAATGGATCATTTAACTCTGGTCTAAGCTCTTTAAGTTTCTCTAATGTACCAGCTTCACTCCATTCATTCTCAAGCACAGAAGCAGTGTTATTCTCTGCAAAAGAGTTAGTTCTTTCACCCTCTACGTTAAAGTGTGTAGAGTCAAAGTTAGGATTAGTAACTCTAACTACCATCTCAGCAATAGTAGATAATGGACCTTCTACATCTAATAACTTACCTGTCATGCTGCTTAAGATGTCACTCTTGCTACGAAGAGATGTGTAGATGCCTCCTACAGATTTAGCAAATGCATTCTTCTCCTTATCTTTAAACTTAGTATAAACTTCCATGTTCATGTCTATACCAATGTTATTCAAGAAAGAAATCATTTGCTCAGGTGTGTTAATCTTAACATTAGTTAAGTCACCAACTGTATACACCTTTTGCTTACGAATATATTTAATAAGTGATTTGTCATCTTTTGACAAAGCTTTAATTCCTTCAATCCAACCTGACACAACGTTGCTAACAGCATCGTACAAATCTGCAGATCCTGTGTACACCTCGTTTCCAGAGATGTATTGTACACGTGCATTAGGGTTTTGTTTTGTGAAAGTTTGATAGAAGTTAATGAACAATCTCCAATCGTGAGCTTTAAAGTTCTCGAAGTTAATTGTTGCCACTTCACCAGTACCTGGGTTACCACCTAAACGTTCAAACAATCTAACGTAGTTGCTATCAGATTTAGCTAGGTCAACTAACTTGTTAACTAACTTACCTACACTAGACGTATTAGATAATTTGCTAATAGCTGTACCAAATGCTCTACTAAAGTTTAATAATAACCCTCCACCAAAATCACTTTCCTTTGTTTCAGGAAGGTTAAGGCTTAATGAGTTTTCTTGATTAGTAGGCATAGTTAAAGGTAATGTACCCAATACCAACTTAATAGGAAAACTAGATTGTTTCTTCCAATCTGTAGAGAAAGGCTCAGGAGCATAATCACGATTGTTAGCACCTTCACCATTTATATTAATTACTTGATTCTCATCAAATTCAATCTTGAATGTACGTAAGAACTCTTTAGTCTTCTTAACTAAATCATTCCAACCCTCTTCACCCAACACATCTAATTTACCATCTTCAGCATACACGTCTTTAATCTGTCCAAATATCTCAGGAGCAGTTAATAACTCAGGCTTATACAATGAAGCATTTGAAGAGAATACGTTATAGAAGAACTGAGCTGTTACGTCCTGAACTAATTCATTTGTAGCTTTCTCATTCAATCCTGCAATAACACTATACTGTGTAAACTTGTTGAATACAGCAGGATTTAACTTAGCATCTTTAAACTTACCAGCATCGATAGCTTTGAATAACTCTTCTTTCTTAGAAGGTTTGTTAACAAAGTCTCTAACAAACTGAATAATGTTTCTGAAGAATCTAAGGATTTTCTCACCAAGGTTTTTAGCAGGTAACTTACCAAGTCTGAAATCAGCAAAGTCATCAGCTATTCTCTCTTCAGCTTGCTCATCTGTAGCCTCTTCGTAGAATATCATTTTACCTGAAGCTCTATCTTTGAACTTACCAGGCTTAGATTTAAACTCATCTAGTACATCTCTTCTTTGTTCTTCATTCAAGAAGCCATTGAATATACCATGGAATATCTCATGGTATTCTGTACCTCTAGCTGCAGACTTATAGAACTTAGCTACACCATTCTCAAATACACCCCATGCTCTAATACCATCGTGTGTAGAGATGATTTGTTGTAACACCTCAAATGGAATATTAGGAACATTAGCAGCGTGCCATTCTTTAAATAACTGAAGCTCAGCATCTGTCATTCTAGGAGCAGCAATACCTGTTACAGTGCTGAACCTTCTTTTTCTATTTCCTTTAGTTCCTTTAAGAGCTTCTAATTGTGCATTAATAGCAGCATCCACCTTAGCTTGAAGATCAGCAGCTTCTGTATCGTCAACTGTATCATCTAATGCATCAAGCTTTTCAATGTTTTCTTTCACCTCAGATGTAGCTGAAGTTTTAGGTTTTATATTTTTACTGAAATAATCTGATACAAAATCTGCATCAGCTTTTCCAAATCTTTTAGTTACTATGTCTTGAAGTTCAAGATCATATATTTTAAAGTATTCAGTTAATACATTAACTTTTTCTTCATTTGATAACTTTTTAAGATCTTTAAATTTATCTTTAAACTTTGTAAGTTTATCAAGTGATTCAAATCTAAGATCTTGTCCTTCAGACATAAATGCAAGATAATCTACACCATTTATGTTTATTTTTAATATGTTTCCTATACCTTCTTCATCTTCATATATTTCTACATTTTCAGGCTTTAAATAATCTAGTCTTACTAAATTACCTTCTTTTATTTCAAATATAGAATCTGTTATATTTTTAAATCTTACATCATCGTTGTTTGTATCAGAAACTACAGGAGCAGTTTCTCTCATCTTTTCTAACTGATTAGCAAGTGCTATAGAGGCAAATTGTAACATTGACTCTTCTTCAGTCTTTGTAGCATCGAATATAGAATTGCCATCAGGACCTACAATTTTCTTTAAGAAATCAAAGTAAGGAGTCATCTTAGCAATGTCTCCCACAATAGAATCCATGTTCTCAATAGAACTTGCAGTTACAAGTATCTTACCATTCTCATCAAGTCTAGCTGTAAACTTAACATTACCAAGATTCTTAATATCTTTATTATGTTCTGTTGTACCATCCATATCATAACCACCTATATTCACAACATTAGTTGCAGCTACAGGAGCTTCAGCCTTAGCAACCTTCTTAACTTCAAGTTCCATTCCAGATAAAGTGATGTACTTTTGTCTGTAGTTATATGGCTGTAAGTCTGTAGGTTTCATAACAGACGTTGATAATGGAGAATCTGCAATAGCACGATTCTTACCATTAGGATATTTGCTAGATAACAAATAGCTTTGGTAGTTAGCCCAATCTCTATCTTTTAAATAACCATCTTCAAAGTATAGCTCTGTAAATGGATCACTTGCATTCTTGATAGAGTCATTGTTGATACTGTTGAATGTATCTTTTAACTTATCTATAATAGCAGCTTCAGAAGAAGCTAAATCAGCAAAGTTATACTTCTGTCCACCTAAGTACAATGTCATAGTCTTTTCATCTATATACATTTGGTTGTTCTTAGTATTTGAACTCTTCTTCCAGAACAATACATTCTGTAAGAAGTTAGTATACAATGGATTAAACTCAATAGGTTGTCCTTTCTTAGCCTTAGCTTGAATGTCTTCTGACATCAATCTCAAAGCTTCGAATATAGACTTAGCCTCATTAGCATTAAACTTTCTATTGTTTAACCATTGTAAGGTGTCACCATATTGTAACAAAGGTCTTCCTTTAGGGAAGTTATAGTTCTCTCCATTGTGAGCAAGTGTACCTGTAGTAGAGATGACAATCAAGTTCTCTTGATTTGCAATCTTGTTCTCAGGGATTAAGTTATCACCAACAAAGTTCTTAGCTCCTGGTTGCTCAACAGCCATACCTCTAGATATACCAAAGTTGTATAGACGCATTTCTTCACCTGGAGTGTTAAATATTTTATTTCTAGTAGCTGACCAAGCATCTTTATATGCTGTAGCTTCTGCTTCTTCACCTTGTCTAAATCTAGGCACAGGATTACCCTTAGCGTCTGTGTATGAGTAATACAGAGATGCTGTAGGCATCATAGAGAATACAATAGAGTTCATGTCTACTGTTTCTCCCACCTTACCTAAACGCTTACCATCTTTATCTACAAAGTATGTGTTAATACCATCTTGCTCAACGTACACTGCAGCTAATATACCAGTATCAACATTATTCACTTCTTCTTCAGTAAATGCTGTTTCACCATATATCACTCTAGCAAAGTCAGTTAAACCTAATTTAGTAGACTGCTTATTTGTAACAAGCATCACCTTAATGTTAGATCTATTAGGTAAGTTCTTAAAGTTGTTCAAGAATTGTCTTGTACGAATCTGATAACCCTTAGAAAGAGCTACACCATCATCTACTGAATCAGTAGAAGAAGTGAAGAAAATATCTACTCTCTTCTTCTTTGGTTCTTTAACCTGTTGTTCAGTTGATGGGTCTTCTGTAGATACAACACCAGACTTAACTTCAAGTCTAGTTTGTGCTTTCTCTAAAGAAGAAGCAATCTTCATTAACTTCTCTTGTTCTGTTTCCACCTTTTGGAAACCTAACATTTTTCTAGGATCAATGTCGTAGATGTCATCATTAGCATCTTCAACTTTGATTGTACCATCTTCATTTAATCCAAGCACTCTAAACTTACGTAAGTTCTTAAACTCATCGTTAAGTTCATTAGCTCTTTCTTCAGCCTTCTCTTTTGTAGGAAGTATTTCGTATGTACCATCTGGAGATATAACTTGCCATCTATCATCGTCCACCTTGTTAACTTTAGCTGGTGCGATTTTCATGGTTTCATATTCTCTATCAGTTTCAATATTCTCTAATTGCTTTCTAGCATTCTTGAATTGAAACTTAGGGGCAGTGGTAGGAGTCTTTTCTTCTGTAGGGTTTTCTTTCTCTTCTTCTTTAACCTCTTCTTCATTAGCTACAGCATCTTTATCAGAAGCCATTTTCTTAGCCTCATCAAAGTATTTTAAGAAACCTTCTTTGCTTGATAGCTCATCATATGCTTTAGATGCCTTCTTCTTTCTATCTAGCAATCTATTAATGTCTATACTATAGTCCATTAATTCTTTAATACGATCTACAGAAACAACATTAGGTTTAGTTGCATCTTGACCATTCAATTCAAAGTTTAATATTGAATCAAACATCTTGTCATCAATCTTACCAGTTCTTAACGCTTCAGCAATTCTTTCAGATCTTGTACGCAAAGCTTTAATCTTATCGTTGATCTTCTTCTTTTCTGCAGCAGGAGTTAATTCTGTGATTGATTTCTTTAATATGGTAGCTTGTTCTTCATAGAACTTAGCCATATCTGTAAGTCCTTGGAAATCAGTAAGTTGTCCAATCATTTCAGTTGAAAGGAAAGGATTAACCTTACTAATGGTTTGTTGGATAGAATTTATTCTGCTGTCTACAAGTGTAGGCATTGCAGCAAAGTACGTTAAGTCTTTTTTATAGTTCTCAAATGTAATATAATTAGCAGAATCAATTACACTATTAGGATCTTCAACGTTATAGTTTAACTTGAAAGGATTAGTGAATGTATTGTTAATTACATCGTTAACAGTTTTGATGTCATTAGCTTTGTCAATCAAAGCATCTACATAATCATTAACTGTTTCCTTGTTTGTTTGATTGAAGTCTAATTGGAACGTTTTCTCAAAGTCTTCTTTAGATAAACCTTTTAACATTTGTAACTGCTCTACAGTTACATCATGCATTCCTGATGCAAGACGAGAACTTACAAAGTTAAAGAACTCATCTGCTTGTAAGTTCTTATATTTAAACACATCACCAGATGCTGCAGCGTCTTGCATATCTTTAGCAATACCTGCAGAAGTGATTGTGCTATCATATTGATTCTGTAAAGTGTTTGTGATACCATGTGTGTTAAGAATGCTAATTGCTGTAGCTAATCTCTTATCTGTATCAACACCTCTACGTTTATCTACAAAACCTTGAACACCACCAACAATTAAACCAGTAACACCACCAATCAACATGTTCTCAAGACCTTCAGCAGTACCAAACTGTTCTTTCAATCCATAGACAGTTGAGTTGATTAATTCGTTAACTCCATTCCATTGTTGCTTATATTTATCACTATGATACTTTCTAGTGTAATAATCATATGTACCTCTCTCAGCAGCAAATTGACCACCTTCTTCAAACACACCCTCTCTAATTACATCAGCACCTTTTGGTTTGATAGAATCCCAAACCTTTCCTAATATAGTGTCTGCTGTCTTTTTCTCAAATACATCTAATGATCCTTCTGCTAAACCTATCTTTCCTAAACCTTCTATACTTGTTGTTAATGGTCCACTAATTGCTCTAGAGGCATTAGATCCTGCCATTGATCTGAATAAGTTACCAAACTGTAATGCGTTTGAAACAGTTAATAATGCCATGTTAACACCAAAGTTAACGTTCATAGCATTAGTAGCTTTGTTCTCAATATCTTGCATTTCATAAGCATCTGGTTCTCCACCAGTAGCTAATGTGTGCTGTTTCATTAACTCATCCTTCACCATGCTATATCCATTTCTAGAGTTAACTCCAGCTTCTGTCATAGCAGAACCAATCACACCCATAGTTGCTCTAAAGCCTTTACCAACTTTAGCTGCTGCAGATAATCTAGCTAATTCATCTAACTTAAGGATTTGACCTTCAGTTTTACCTAATGCTTTTCCTATTTGTGCAAGTCTTTCAGCAGTATTTGTTCCTGTAAATAATTTATTTAAATACAAAGATGCTCTACCTATTTGGTTTGCAATCAAAGGAATCTCACCAATTCCTTCTGTAACTGCACCAATAGCAAGATCTTGTACTACAGCTCCACCAATAGAACCTATCATGAAACCCAAGTTAGGCATAAATTTCTCACCCCACCAATAAGCATTTCCTTTCATAAAAGGAATAGCAGATAAGAATGGATGATCTTGAACGTACTTACTAGCATAGTTAGGAAGAGTTTCGTTCATGTTCTTCATCCAATTATCAATAGCTCCTTCGTAACCATCTGGATCTCCAGATAACTCAGAAGCAGCACCTGTTCTATAAGCATCAATTGCATTAGGAATATTTGTTAAAGATTGAGCAGCTGTGCCCACTGTATTAATACCTAACTTAGCAACACCCTTACCTAATATTTCATACCAAGGTTGGTTCTCAGCATATAAGTTCTCAATGTCTGGCATGTTCCTATCATAAATAGGATAACGTCTATTAGCATTAATTTCTGCTCCAGAGATAGTTCCAAAGGATTTACCAAATCCTACAGGAGCAACATCTGGTAGATTTGCTAACTCTTCAAGACTTAATCCACGCTGAGGCACAGGACCATATACAGGTCCAGCACCAATAGATAATTGCGTTGGTGTAGCAGAACCTAATACAGGTTTTGGTACGTCAGGATTTTCGTTGAAAATGTCTTGTAATTCGTTGTCAGACAATGCCATATTATTTCCAAGTTTTTTGTGCTTCTAATATATTATTACTACTAAATCTACTTAGTATATCTATGATTTTTCCTTCTCCTACGTATCCTGGATGAAGTTCTTTTCTTTTCCAAACATCTGTTTTAGGATCTTTTACATACCCAATCAATGAGTATTTGTCTGTTTCTCTACCTGTATTACCAATCTCTCCTTCAACATCATATCTAAATAAAGGTGCTTCTTTAACTCCTTTTAATTGAGGAAGATCAGTGCCACTATATCTAGCAGTTACAGCATTATAAGGATTTGCAGTTCTATCATCAGACAAGTTTGTTGTCTTGCTTGGAGAGATGTTGATTGTTCTTTTTATAGGATTGAATGCACTTGTTTGAGTTGCTTGTGGAAAGTAGTCAGCTATATCTTCAGCAGTAGCTTTCATTATTTCAGTTTGATTACCTTTTGTTACTACCACTTGACCTGTACCATCATCAAACTTTTCAAACGTCCAGTTAACCTTTCCACCTTTATCAGAACCAGAACCACGAGAGTTCCACCATTGACCTATTGTAGTAGGATTACCACTACTAGGTTTTTTATCTAAAGTTGCATACCTATCTGTATATCTTGAAATAAATCTAGAAAGAGCTAACTCGTCTGCTTTTACAAGATCAGGAGATAATGTAGCTTTTTGAGAAATGAACTTTGGAGAGTTACTAGCTACGAACTCATTTTGATAGTCTTCGTAATTGCTTGCTGAATTTTGCAATGCTTTACTAAATCCACTATAACTTTTAATAATTTGTTGTTCAGGAGCAGTTAAGGTTTGGTTAGTTCTACCTTTTATAAATATGTTTGCTACATTAGAATACTTTCCACCTTTGTAGCTTCTAAAATAATCTTGTGCTGCTTTAGAGTCAAATGCTGTTGTAACAAATCCTCCTCCTTGGTATCCTCCTGTTCCTGCAATTCTTTCAAACTTCTTCAATTCAGGAAGAATCTCAGATACCTCTTCAGGACTAATAACTTGTCCATTGTTAAATGTAATAGGTTTTACACCAGACTTAGCAATAGCCTCCTTAACAACTTTAGCATCTGCAGCTTTCATACTAGCAGTTTGCAAGTTAATAGAAATTGATGTTTCGTTATCAATATCTTTTACTTTGTTAAGATATGATTGTTGATCTTTAGTAAGATTCATTAAAGGATTTGATCTGTATTCAAACTCTAAATTTGCAAAAGCTTTACTTAATTGACTTGGAGTTAATCCTTTACCAAATAATGTTTGAGCATATTGACTTTGTAAAGTAGCCTTTTGTTGTAATAAACCTTGAAGATTTTCTTTTTCAGTTTGAAATGTAGGAACAGAAGCACCTGTAGCAATTGTACCTTCTCTAACATCTGTAAAAGTAGTAGGTTGAAGAAGCTTCATTTCTGCTCTATGCTTTTCGTCAGCACGTCTATCTGCTTTTTCCTTTAATCCAAAATCAGCCCATCTAGCTCTACTTTCATCTTGGAATTTAAGTTGATTAAGTTGAAATTGTTGTTGAGCTAAATCAGCAGCCCTTGCAGGGTTTGCTACTCTTTCTTCTTGATAGCTTCTATTAGATAAATCTTTAGCAAGACTACTTAAATATTGATTTGTATAAATCTTATATTTAAACTCATCTAACCCTACATTTTTAATATTAGTTTCAACTTGAGCCATTTCAGCTTCCATTGCTTTTTCTAAATCACCACTATTGAACTCTTTAGTCTTTCGTTCTAATAAAACTTTAAGGTCACCTTTCTCCTTACTGCTTAGGTTTGGATTTTGAAGAACTGTTGCTAAATCTACAATCTCTTGATTCAATATAGACTTAGCTGCTTTGTAGCCTTCTGCTATATCATCTTTGAATGTTTGAGCAGTTGCTCCTCTATAACGAGCCCAACTATTAATCTTTAATTGCTCTATATCATTTGAATCTAAACTATCTCTAAATGTAGATAAAAGCTTTTGAGCAGTGACACCCTTCACTGTAGTCCTAAGCATATCAAGATCAAGTCTCTTTTCTCCTCCTTGTGAAGGATCAGTTGAAGCAACTGTCTGATTTATTTGCTTTCCAGTTTTGGGATCTTTAACTTTTATAGTTTTAAAATAAAGTTCTTTTCCATTATTGTCTCTTACAAAAGGATTATCAATAGAAAACTCAGGAGCATTCTTTTTAAGATTGTCTCCAAGTTCTATAAGTTTTTTATTTACATCTGTTAACTGTGTAAATTTTCCTGAGAATGGGCTTTTCAAATCAGGATTATTATACCATTCTGCAATTTTAGCTTCATAATAGTCTTCGTTATCCTTGCTTGACTTACCTGCTTTACGAGCAGCTTCCATATCTTGGTATCCTTTTTGGATAACCTTTGTAGAATATACTGCGTTCTGAACAATAGGATCTTTCAATATTTGACCAGCCATACCACCAACAGAGTTAACTAGTTGCTGATTAGAGAAATCAGCAGCAGCAACAGTTTTCAATTTATTGCCCAACTCATTTAATTGAGATTGAACATATTGTTTATGTTGAGGTTTACTCACAGCTAAACCAGCTATGTTATCTACATAGGACTGGATTTTCTGTACACCAGCATCATATTGTTGCTGTTTATACATACCTACCTTCACCATCTCTTCGATAGGAAGTTCTTGAATGTAGGGATTAAACTGTGATATTTGATCTGTAAACGATGCCATAATTATTGAATTAGCAAATGTAATTTAAATTTTTGAATATACCAAGAACAATAATAAATTTTGTTAATTTACTATAATTGAATTAGTTATAAATTTTTAAAGGCTTTTACAATAGAACTATTCTTATTTTTTCCTTTAATCTTTTTACCATTTTTAGCATCATCATCATCAAGCATACTTAATGCATCTGCTACTGATAATCCTGCTTTATTGGACTTCTTTCTGGTACCAACGATGTTTTGATTTGCATCATATGTAAATTCTAAACCTTCAGCTAAACCACCTGTACTAGAAGATTTACCACTACCATACATATTGAACTGTGCAGGGTTATTAATGCTAAAAGCAAATCCTTCTGGAGTGAATCTATACCCATAAGTGTTTTCTAAAATAGATAATTTTCTATTAAGAGCTCTATCTTGTATTCTCTTAGCAACCATAGATTTAACAGGTTCAAGAGCTTGTGCTTTAGTTTTAGATCTAGCTTCAGATTGTCTAACATATTGATTATCAAGAATTTGTAAATTCTGTAACTGTGCTTGATTTAAAGCTTGTCTATTTGCATTGTACACTTCTTCTTTTCTAGCCTGGTTCATTCTAAACTGCTCACCCAATACCTTTGTCTTAGCATTAGCCACATCAGCAAACAATGTTGCTGCAGCTTCTGGATTATTCTGCATCATTCTCTCAGCAACTCTAGATTGAGCTGTAATTTCATTTAATTGATCTTGTAGAGATATGTCACCAGGAGCACCTTGTAACAATGGTGTAAACTGTTGAGCCTGAACTGGTTCTAACTGATTGCTAGCTAAAGCCAGCATTTCAGGATATAATTGAGAAGGATCCATTGCTCTTTGGTTAGTTGGTCTTCCAAAAGGTAATCCTGCAATCATTGCCTGTGTAGCAAGTCCCCAATCAAACTTTCCTTTTTTCTTTGGAGCAACACTAGGAGTTTGATTTAATCCTCTTAAGTATTCTCCTAAACTATCTCCCACTGAAACATTACGTTCTGTAGGAATGTTTCCTGCTTTACTGTGTGACTTTTTTGAAGATTTAACTACAACATCAGGTAATGTATTATACCCCATATCTGTAATCATTTGATGTGTAATAGGATCACTGAATCCAACTACTTTATCTCCATCTTGAGCCTTATTAACAGTTTTTCCAAACTTAGCTGTAAACAATTTGTTAGGATCAACTCCTTTTACATCAGCAACTTCAAGAAGACTATCTTGTACCATTGCTAAGTTTTGTAACTTATTTGCATTTATCTTCTTTTGTTTCTTAGCTCCTTGTTCCATAGCTATTATTGAGTTTAATTTTAATTGGTCGTATTTATTATTCTTATCTACAGTGCTTGCGAGCTCCATAGCATTGTCGATAATCTTAGATTGCTTTGCATCATTCTTAGCTATGTCCTTAGCTTGACTTTTAAACTTCTTCCCTGCAGCAGATTTATCTCCTAAGATTTCAGCAAGTTCTTTGTTTATTTTAATATTACCATATATTGTCAACCCTTCTTCGTTTCCACCATCTTGAAGTTGTACACCAATCTCACCATTCTGATGATTACCATCTCCACCACCTTCAACTTCAACTGGTTGATCACCATAAGTTATACCTATTCCTGTTTTACCATTTCCTGCAGATTCTTCATGATCCTTACCTTGAAATTGTACAATTTCTCCTACATAATCGTTGTTAGATAACACTTCTGCATCTCCACCCCAATGGATCTTTAGATCGCCACCCATAGCCATGGTTCTACCATTTTGAGCAGTTTCTAATGCTCTTGCACTTGGTGCTGTATAGTCAACTTGTGCTATGTGTCCTCCTGATCTTAATGTGTCCATCATTGGATCAGGCTTTAATAAATCTTTAACATCATACTCACCAAACTTGGTAATCTTTTGAGGCTGCCAATCGTGACTAACCCATCCACCATCTTCCATAAATCTACCAAAGTTACCACGAATACTATTGAACATTTGAGCACCAGCAGTTTCCATAGTATTTCTTTGAGTTTGACCTTGTAAAGAAGCAAGTCTGTTTGCATCTCTAGCACCACCTAATAAATTACCAGCTACAGTACCAAGTGCTCCACCAATCATTCCTCCTAATGGACCACCAAATACATTACCAATAGCAGAACCTACACCCTTACCAATAGAAGCTTGACCAGAGCTTTGGAAGTAATCTCCAAATGCTGCCACTGGTATATCTCCACCATGTGCATATTGCTTTATAGGTTCATATCCAAGATCATCATATAATGTTCCATTAGAAT
>JACCEC010466781.1_pt1 | contig 28981 bp, 20 predicted proteins | sample 7450121 | NCBI WGS metagenome assembly JACCEC01 (sample SAMN15323455, study PRJNA562643) | freshwater metagenome | isolation source: river surface water | place: USA:Blue River Watershed | collected 2017-08-18 | reverse complement strand
AGTAATCCAGTTTAATGGCGAACCGGGTAAATCTTGGTCTTGAACAAAGTTCAACCAACGACCACCGTTTTGGTCGATGCTGCCTTCGATCACTGGATTAAATTCTTTATTAGCACCGGCAGCAGCTCCGGGAGGGGCTGGCTGGTTGTTGATCAATACGCTCAAGCCCAAGTTGCGGAACTCGATGAAACGACCACTAGCATCAAACGAAGAATCTTGTAATAACTGTTCATTGGGAGTGCTGATCGCTGCATCGGATAGGATACGCTGACCGTTGTACTCGATGTACCACTTGGCATTGTTGGTTACCGCGGCAGGATTACCAATGGTGCCTTCGTACATGCTCAAAATCATTTCTCCGGTTGGAACTTTCTTAGGATCAACCACACGAACGTTTACAGGACCCGCATTCTTCTCGTAAGTTAATGATGGAGCAAAATTGTTCAACATGATTTCATCACGGGATTCAGCTGTGATTTCCAAAGAGGAACCACCGTTTCCAACACCTTCCAATCGAGTGATGGATGGTTGATCGCCCCATCCAGAATTTAACGTCATACCGCCAAACTCAGAAGATGTTTTGTGGGGAATGCCGGTGTACGTTTTCACGTTTCCACGACCAGCGAAGTAAGGATATGGCTGACCTGTCGCATCGGAACCGATTCGAGCTGGACGGAAGGGAGCATAATTGTTTTGACTGTAAGCAATCACCATGTAATAGTAAGGCTTATGATTAATCACCTTATCAGAAGCCGTGGCGAATGCATCTTTAGAAACATTGATGGACATTTGTACACCTTCATTTCCACCTTTAACCATCACTTTGGGAAAATCAATTCCTAATGCTGGATCACGGTAATAGTTAACCAAAGTAGAAACTGAATCTTTGATATCGCATTGGTAGACCAAACGAGCTTTTGAAAGATCCTCCAACTCACCGGTAGAAACCGAAGGATTCGCCAATTGATAAACCATGAATCCTTGGAAAAGGTAGGTATTATCATTGGTTACCGCTTTCAAAACAGGATCAATTTCTTTGTACTTCAATTGATAGTTATTCGAAGAAGGTTTGTAAGAAAGGTTCAAAATTAATTTTTGATCCATTTCAACGATATCTACATCTGGAGCATCAGGACCATTCAAAATCTTGAAACAGTTATCGAATAACGCCTGAGCTTTGGAATCAGCTTGCAACAACAAGTTAAAAGAACCCGTAGCACCACCGGCACTAGCACGTGCCCAAACAACACCAATCGTAATTAAGTTAACGGCACCAGGCTTCAAAGTGAAAGGACCACCTGCTTGTACGAAACGACGATCGGCAGGTGAATTTCCAGCAGTAACTTCATCCCATGCAGCAGGAGGAGGCGTGGGACGTTGGCAATTACCGCCTAAACTCCAACCGTAAACCCCATCGGAATTTCCAGGGAACATCATCTCCGCAGGAAGGTTGGTTGCACCTGTTGATCCAGGATATCCATTTCCACCATAAACCATACGAACACCATCTTTCCAAAATCCGGTCATATAATTGAAGGCATGGGTAGCGGTAGAAGGGTTACCAATTTGAGTACCATCATTGTTGAAATACAAGAATTTCGACATGATCATACGCTCAGTTTTTGCAACACCATCGCAGGCAAAAGTATCAACTTCATCCACAATACAGTCGCGATCATCATCCACTCCATTGAAAGGATCAGAGAATGGACCTTCGAAAAAGTCAACCCCTACTGAAGGAGGATTCTGTCCATAACCTTGAACACCATCATCATCATTGTCACCATTGTAACAAATACCTAATCCACGAGGAACATCACAACCAACATAATCATCAGCAGCATTTCCTAAATCTGGATCCACCCATTGTGCCATGAAACAAGAATCAAGACGAATGGAAGAGCGATTCAAAATGGTATGTTGATAGAACGTCATATTATTCAACTCATCGTTCGAAGCATACGCAAATGCTTCAGTTTGGATTTCCATACCAATAGGCGTAGAACCAGAACCGGAGGTATTCCCTTTATCATTGTAGACCATCCAAATGGATTGATCTCCGCGAATTTTTGGATAATCACCATTCAACGGATTGTAGCTACCGTCTTGGTCAACGTCTTCGAATGGGGCCAAATAGAAGGCTTGGTTCAAAGCAGGATCTCCGTGAGCTGGCCAATCCAAAAAAGTAGCAGGAGGAGTGTATCCAGGAATCAAACCGCCACCAGGAAGGGTGTTGGCTTTGTGATCGTCGATTTGTTGTTTGGTCAATTTCCAGTGACGGTCGTATTTCAAACATTCGCTGTTATAAGCGATTGCGGAGCCATCTGCAGTTAACGGTCCAGGCCAGAAGCCTACACCAAGAACGGTTGTTTGTCGGTACGTTTGAGCAGCAACTTTCAATTGCTTACCCGCATCGATACCACCAATCCAAACGGCTCCAGCGAAAAGGGCATGTTTTTTAGGCGTTGTGCTTCCAGAAGGAATTTTGGGCACTTCGTATTGTGCATCGGCCAAATTCCACCACATATCACCACCACCCAATACCGCAGCTCGAACGTTGTTGATGTCCAAGTTGGTACGTGCAGTAGCAGGATTACAATTGGAAGCCAATTTATTTACACGGCTGCGCAAAGCTTGCAATTGCATTTTACTTTTTTGTCCTTCTGGGCTCAAGTCTTCTTTCGCAGAAACCGAGAAAGCAGCTAAGAACAAGGCAAAAGCGCTCCAAATGATTTTTTTTGTATTCATAATCTTGTACTTTCTTCAAATTATAGGTTGAAACGAATACCTAGACGTGTACGGCGAGGCAAGCTGTAGAAACCAGGATTATCCATAGCTGCGCGATACAAATCGATGAACGATTGCTGGCTAAATACGCTTTGCAACTGCTGGGCTCCAAGCGGTGAAGCCAAATATCCGTCGTCGGATGGAGAACCAGTGTAAGCATAGGAACCAAGAATATTACGAGCATCCAACAAGTTCAATACTTGCAAATAGATGGTCGTGCTCAAATACTTGGGTTTGCCATTTTCATTGGTTCCAACCTTGATGTTGATGTCTTTGTCGCAACGGAAGTTCACACGGAATTGACCTGGCAAACGGCTGCTGTTGATATCACCCTTTTGCTGTGTACGACCACCAATGGCTGGAGCTGCAGCTGGAGTAACCAAACGCTGACGAGTATAAGGCGTTCCAGAGATGTAGTTAGCGGTAAAGTTGAATCCAAATCCTTCAAAAATAGCACGAAGTGCGGTAGATTTAGGACCGGTATAGTTTTTACCTGTTCCGAAACGGTAATCCAAGTTGGTTACAATGCGGTGACGTGCGTCAAAGCTCAATGCAAATGGAGTACGAATCGCATCCAATCCCAAGTTCACGAAAGTACTGGCAGAATTGGCATTAGATCCTGTTCCTTCAGCAAACTGCAACGTGTAGGAAGCTGTCATACGTACATTTCCAGAACGACGCAAATCGTAATCAACGGTCAAACCTTTAACGTTACCAAAATCGATGTTACCGTACGTGAAGTAATTCACAGGATAAGCAAAGTTGATCGGAATGATCTGAACCATGTTACGCATTTCACGATAGTATGCCTGAATGGTCAAAGCAGATGAAGTACCAAGCTTTTGCTTAAAGCCCAACTGATAGTCGATGGTACGCTCTGGTTTCAAATCAGGGTTATTGATGGTTCCACCTACGTTAGCAAGGTAGAAGTAATCGGTTGGATCAAAACGGAAGTTATTGGATGGACGCTTGGTCAAGATATCGTAGTGAGCGAAGAACATGGCCTCATCGGAGATGGGGAATGTAAAGGCTACACGAGGCATCAAGTTAACTTGAGGCTTGTAGTTATCAAAGGCCTCTTTCATTTCTTTACCACGCTCTCCATCGGAAGCCGTAAGGATTCCTGGAGTATTCAAATAAGGAGTGATACGACCAGTTACAGAGTTTTGAGCCAACCCGTTAGCTGTGCTCAACTCTTGTCCGTTAGCACCAAACCAACGGTTTCCAGAACGGTATCCCAAAATGGTGGTTGGATTGGTTTCGCTGTTCACATAAACAACGTAATCGTTGCCAATGGTTCCAGGATGTGATCCTGTTGGATTCAAGGTCCCATCCACTTCTCCAGCTGTTTTAGCAGGATACAACAAATAAGGATCCTTCAATACAGGCTGGTTCGCATCGAAACGGTCAACACGTAAACCTACCTTGAACACTAAATCATCAAAAGTGAATTGATCTTCCAAGTAACCTGCAGTATAAATAGGCGTGTACGGAGAAATTGGGCGATTTACCGAATCAGTAAAAAACAGCAATTGGTCATTATCTGTGTTTTTGGTGTTACCCAAATAATCATAACCAAAATAACCAATGTACGATTGTCCGTTATTCAACAATTCATTTGCTGAGAAATAATCCAATTTCAACAAGCTTGGATCTAAAGCGTCAATACCAATCCACTCCAAGGTATCCTTATTGAGGGCTTGACGCAAGCGAGAATCAAACGTGCTCTGATTTTCTGCAGAATACAAACGGTTGAACGTTACTGTATCAACATTTCCAGTGAATTGGTTCAACCCCAAAATAGGATTGTTCAAATCCAATTCAGAAATGTGACGGTTGGTCAAGCTACGAGCTAATCCCCAAATTCCTAAAGAGTTGCTTAGGGGAGAAACGCTCCAACTGCGGTCGGTACGTTGATCGTATTCCAAACCGAAAATCAAACTGTGCTTACCAATATCAACTGAACCTTGACCCGTTAAACGGAAAAGGTTGGTTTCACTTTTTCCAAAACCATTTGGCTGAATTCCAGGAGCTGTCCAAATGGAATAAACACTTCCTGGCATTTGACCATTAGCAAAACCTCCGGCAATTTGGAAAATTTGCTGGTTGGTACCAAAGAAACTAGAACCCAACGAATTGAAAATAGATTGGTTGTAGGCCGCCAAACGAGAATCAACTGTTCCTGGAGTCCAATTGAATCCATCAATATTGAAACCTACGTGATATGCTGAAAGATTACCAATACGAACGGTATCGCCATTCGGGCCAATAACTACGGATGAATCGCTAGGACGCAACAAAACGGTAGTATCATTCGGATTAGGTGCCACGTAAAATGCACCCATGTTTTCAGCGAACTTGCCGTGATAACCGTAATTGAACGGATTTAAACCTAGGCCATCAGCTTGAGACAAACCGGTTGTTTTGGTGTAATCTACCTGAACCTGGTAATAGCTCAATTTTACATTAGAAGTGCTTTTTTGGGCAGCTTCACCTTCTTTTGGGCCTGTGTTACCACCGAAGGTTTGCTTGAAACGACCGTAAACACGGTAAGTAGAGTTATTGAAGTTGGATACGTTAGGATAGTTGAACAACGCATTGATACGACCGTAGTCTTTTCCTTGATCATTGTTAAATGTTCCCCCTAAAGTAAGTGTAATCTTATCATTCGGAGTGAAATCCAATTTTCCATTCAAGCTCAATCGCTGGTAATCAGCATTGGGACGAGCTGCAACATTAACCAAATCATTTTTGGTAACAAATAATCCATTTTGGATGAATCCTGATCCTGTTGGTGAAGGGCGAAGTGGATTGTCTTGAATGCTTTTCAATACATCATCCTTTAACTGCCATACTCCCAAAGCAGAAGGGCTATTGTCTTTGGTCTTTTCAGCTTCTGCTGCCAAGAAATACGATAGAATGGGACGAACTTTTGGTTTTCCAAGCTCATCAACACCTTCTTTCTTTACAGCTAAAGGACCAGAGAAATTCAATGCCACCAAGTTGTATCCATAAGGATCCAAAAACTGAGAAGTCAATACTTCACCACCCATGCTGAAATCCTTGGTACCTGCACGAGTCGTAACCGAAATTACCCCTGAAGTTGCATCTCCGTATTGAGCTGAAACACCACCGGTAACAACCGTTGCGGACTGGATAGCGGAGTTAGGAAGTGCCAATGATCCTCGAACGCGAATACCATCAACAAAGTAGGTGGTTTGTTCTTCACGACCTCCACGAAGGTTAATTCCTCGGTTATCGTCGGCCTGAACGGCACCGGCCACGTTGGCCGCCAAAGAAACTACGTCACGCACAGCCATCTTTTCGATGTCTTGACGAGAAATAGTTCCCCCAGAACTTGTTTTACCGGGATCAACCAACTGTTCTTTGTAGGTTGAAATGTCGACCCCACCCATGTCGAGACCTTTTTTCAGGCTCAAATTCACGAATGTGATCTTGTCTGAGTTTACGGAAATACCTTGTTTAATGGTTTTGGAATACCCAACTACCGTAACCTCTAGGTCGTAGGAGCCGGGGGCCAAAGCCGAAAACTTGTACTTACCGCTTTCATCGGTGAAAACGCCTCCTTTTTGAACGCCTCCCATTTTCACTACAACAGTAGCGAATGGAACACCTTCGTTGGTGGAAGCATCGGTCACCTTCCCTTGCAAGGTACCATTGCCCTGGGCAAGTACCTGCAACGCAGCTGTTGCTGCGAGGAATAGTCCAATAAACAGTTTACGAAGCATAAATATTTGGTTGTTTTATTTTCTATTGTTTCTTTCTACAAGATGCAACCACCTTCTCTGTAATTTTCGTTTCATTGAAAATTACCAAAATAGCGGACACACCTTTGGTAGGTTTATCAAACCCCAAACCTAAAAAAAATTTACCAAAACTTCACCCACCTATCACAAAATATTTCCGAGTTCTTGGCTGTACAATTTTTCATTCAGGGCTAATTCATGCAAGTCCATTTCGTTAAACCTTTACTTTTATTGCACTTACAAAAGTCAATTTGATTTTATCCTTACTTTTTTCATAAGAATATTTTTTTTATCCCCACCACTTTTCATGCCCTCTTTTTCGAACCTATTTCAAAAAATAGTACCTTTGTGATAACCTGAAATATCATGAATCATCGCTTCCCAGAGTTTTCCCAACTTCAAATGGTTTCCATCGCTGAATCCATGCAACAATATTGGAAAGAAGATCACACTTTTCAAAAATCCATTGATCAGCGACCTGAAAACAAACCATTTGTATTTTTCGAAGGGCCTCCATCCGCTAATGGGAAACCTGGAATTCACCACGTTATGGCACGTGCCATCAAAGATATTTTCTGCCGTTTTAAAACACTCGAAGGTTTTCGGGTCGATCGGAAAGCAGGTTGGGACACCCACGGACTTCCCATCGAACTTGGTGTTGAAAAATTATTGGGAATCACCAAAGAAGATATCGGCAAGAAAATTACCGTAGAAGAATATAACCAGGCTTGCCGAACCACAGTTATGCAATATACCGACGAGTGGAATCGCCTAACCGAAATGATGGGTTATTGGGTCGATATGGATCAGCCATACGTCACCTACCACAATAAATACATGGAATCGGTGTGGTGGCTGCTCGCTCAAATCTACAATAAGGGCCTTTTATACAAAGGATACACCATTCAACCCTATAGCCCTGCCGCCGGAACCGGTCTCTCCTCCCACGAACTCAACCAACCCGGATGTTACCGAGAAGTAAAGGATACTTCCGTCGTAGCCATGTTCGAAATGAAGGAATCGTCGCGCAGCACCTTCGAATCGATAGCAGGGTCCACACCGGGAAAAATACACTTCCTCGCTTGGACCACCACCCCGTGGACCCTCCCTTCCAATACCGCACTTACCGTAGGTCCCAACATTTCCTACGCGTTGGTTCACACCCTTAACCCTTACACCCAAGAATCCATTCGAATTGTTCTTGCGGAAGCGCTCATCCCCGTTCAATTGGGAGGAAAATTCCAAAAAGTCGATTCAATTGAGGCGGCACAATCACCAACAGAAGAAGGAAAAACGCCTTTTTACATCCAATCAACCTTCCGTGGATCTTCCTTATTGGGCATTCAGTACCATCAGTTATTGCCTTGGGCAATTCCTATGGAGCATCCCGAAAAGGCATTTCAAATCATCACCGGCGATTTTGTAACCACCGAAGACGGTACTGGGATTGTACATACCGCCCCCACCTTTGGTGCGGACGACGCCAAAGTAGCGAAAGAACACGGAGTTCCACCACTTTTGGTGGCCGACGAAAACGGAAATCCTACGCCGTTAGTGGACTTGCAAGGAAAATTCACGTCCCATTGTGGACCCATGGCTGGAAAATTCGTTAAAATCGAATATTACCCCGAAGACCAAAAACCCGAACAATCGGCCGATGTAGAAATTGCCGTAGGATTGAAGTCGGAAGGAAAAGCCTTTAAAGTAGAAAAATACAGCCACAACTATCCACATTGCTGGAGAACCGACAAACCCATTTTGTATTATCCCCTCGATTCTTGGTTCATCCGAATGACTCAAGTTCGGGATCGAATGACGGAACTGAATAAAACCATCGGTTGGAAACCCGAAAGTACTGGAACCGGAAGATTCGGAAATTGGCTAGAAAGTTGTAACGATTGGAACCTCAGCCGATCACGCTTTTGGGGAATTCCATTGCCCATTTGGCGCACTGAAGATGGATCAGAATCGGTTTGCATCGATTCGGTTGAAACCCTTCTTCACCACATCAAAAAATCCATGGACGCAGGAATGATGTCTTCCAATCCTTTTGAGGGTTTCGAAATCGGAAATTGGAGTGAGAAAAACTATCAATCCATCGATCTTCACAAAAATGTGGTCGATCAAATTGTTTTGGTATCGTCCAATGGCCAACCCATGCATCGCGAGTCGGACCTGATCGATGTTTGGTTTGATTCCGGCGCGATGCCGTATGCCCAATGGCATTACCCATTTGAAAACAAAGAAAAAATTGATGGAAATTTGGCGTTCCCTGCCGATTTCATTGCGGAGGGAGTGGATCAAACCCGGGGTTGGTTTTACACCTTACACGCCATCGCCACCTTGGTATTCGATGGGGTTGCCTACAAAAACGTGGTGTCGAACGGATTGGTCTTAGATAAGTTCGGTCAGAAAATGAGCAAACGATTGGGGAATGCCGTTGACCCGTTCGAAACCCTATCCAAATACGGTCCCGATGCTACCCGATGGTACATGATTACCAATGCTCAACCGTGGGACAATTTAAAATTTGATGAAAGTGGGATTACCGAAGCCCACCGAAAATTCTTTGGAACGTGGTACAATACCTATTCGTTCTTTGCCCTTTACGCCAATATCGATGGATTTGATTCCCATTCGGCAGAAGTAGAAAATCGCCCAGAGATGGACCGTTGGATCCTTTCAAAATTGTCTTCTTTGCAACAAATCGTAATGGATCGAATGAACGATTTTGATCCAACTCCTGCGGCCCGAGCTTTGGAAGATTTTGTAGACAGAGACCTTTCCAATTGGTATGTTCGACTGAATCGTCGCCGTTTCTGGAAAGGTGAAATGAACGAGGATAAACTTTCCGCTTACCAAACCTTGCACCGCGTACTTTCGACTTTAGCGCAATTGGCTTCGCCATTCGCTCCATTTTTCAGCGATTGGATGTGGCAGAATTTGAACGGCAACCAACAATCCGTGCATCTTACCCATTTCCCAGAACTATCCAAGCAGGATTTCAATGCTGATTTGGAACAAAAGATGGATTTTGCACAAACCATCAGTTCCATGGTTTTATCACTTCGAAAAAAGGAAAAAATCAAAGTTCGCCAACCTCTTTCGCGCATCCTCATTCCTGCAGATTCGCCGGACATGAAGAAGCAAATTGAGGACGTTGCACCCATCATTTTAGCCGAAGTTAATGTAAAATCTCTCGAATTCATGGAAGATACGGCCGGGGTGGTGGTTAAAAAAATAAAACCCAACTTTAAAAGTTTAGGCACCCGTTTGGGGGCAAAAATGAAGGCAGTGGCCGGCGCTATTTCGGAATTGGAACAACAACACATTCGCGAATTCGAAAAAACAGGGCAATTCAACCTCGTTTTGGAAGGAGAAACCGTTGCCCTTGATTTGAACGATGTTGAAATTATTTCGGAAGATATTCCTGGTTGGTTGGTGGCCGTAGAAGGACCCATTACCGTAGCGCTCGACATCCACATCTCTGAAAATCTTCGAAAAGAAGGCTTAGCGAGGGAGTTTATCAATCGCGTTCAAAATTTCCGTAAAAGCAGTGGCTTGGAAGTAACCGATCGCATTCGACTGGCCTTTCATACCAACGAAAACATCAAGGGTGCAATTATTGAATTCCAAAACTATATTTGCGAAGAAGTGTTGGCTGATGAACTATTGTTTATGTCTGAAATTCAGATGGATAAAGGAACTTCAGTTGACATTGAAGACGAAAATCTTTGGTTAATGTTGATGTAAAATTTACCCATTATGAGCGAGAAAACCCGTTATTCAGATTCGGAATTGGAATTTTTCCGTGAAATTATTCTTAACAAATTGGGAAAAGCTCGGGAGGAGTTTTTGTACTACCAAGAACAACTCATGAACGATAATAATTCTGGGGCCGATACTTCCAGTGAATATTTAACTTTGGAGGATGGTTCTGCCTCCTCCGAACGTGAAAAATTAAGCCAAATTGCCGGTCGGCAGAAAAAGTTTATCGATCACCTCGAAAATGCCCTCATTCGCATTCAAAATAAAACCTACGGGGTATGCCGAGAAACGGGAAAACTCATTCCTAAAGAGCGGTTGATTGCTGTTCCTCATGCCACCCTCAGCGTAGAAGCCAAAAACTCCAAAAATCGAGGATAATCTCGGCAACGGTTTACATATTTTTTTCGTCGTGTTGACTGATTTCCTTAATTTTGCCGATGCGATGAAAATCCTTCTTTCCCTCCTTTTTGTTTTCCCTCTGGGCATTTTCGCTCAACCTTGGGATTTGGTTCACTGCATCGAACAAGCCCAAAAAAATAATCTTTCCATCAAACAAGCTGAACTCTCGTTAGAACAGCAGAAGATGTCGGCTCAAGTGGCGAAAAAACAACAATTCCCCACCGTAAACGGATCCTTAGGCCAAAATTTTAACTTCGGTCGATCCATCGATCCGTTCACCAATACCTTTGAAAATACCACCATTCGGGCCAACAATGCATCGGTCTCTGGATCAGGAATTCTGTATGCCGGCGGAAGAATTCGAAACAACATCCAAGCCGAGCAGTTGAACCTTCAAGCATCGGAATTGGATTTTAAGGCCATTCAAAATAACATCGCACTTCAGGTGACCAACGCCTACCTTTCGGTAGTTTTTGCGAAAGAATCGTTGCGCATCGCCCAAGACCGCAGCCAACGCACCAACGATCAAGCGGAACGCATGAAAAAAATGGTCGATGCCGGTGCCAATTCTAAGGACAATTACCTCAACCTCAAAGCCCAATGGGCCCAAGAAAAACGGAATGTGGTGAGCGCTGAAAACAACCTCACCCTGTCTAAACTCACCTTGGAACAGCTGATGCAGCTTCCTCACAGTGAGAACTTCGATATCGTTTACCCCGCCGCGATTCAGCCCAGCGCTCTTCCCTCTTTTTCCATTGAGCAAGTGGTTAAAGACGCCTTGGAAACGCAACCCGAAGTAAAAAGAGAAATCGAACGCCTCAAAGCTGCCGAAAAGTTGCTCGATGTGGCCAAAGCATCTGCTCTTCCTACCCTTTCGGCCTTCGGATCCGTGAGCACCGTTTATTCGAGCGCTGCCAAATCATTCATTAACAATGGATTTGATACCGTTCCCATTGGATATGTTTTCGGAAGCCAAATCCCCGTTATGTCGCTTTCGCCGATCATTAAAACAGAAGGAAAATCCTTTTCCAATCAATTTACAGATAATTTAGGATCAAGCTTAGGATTTAACCTGAGCATTCCCTTGTTTACCGCTGGTAACGTTCAACGCTCCATTACTTCGGCCAAAATTAACGTTGAACGAGCGAAACTGAACCAATTACAAACCAACAACAACCTCTACCAAAGCATTGCTCAGTCGGTAACGAATTATCAAGCAGCTCAAAAAGATTACGATGCCGATCTCGCAGCCCTGGATGCTCAAAAAGAAAGCTTTGGCTATGCCGAAAAACGATTCCAGGAAGGGTTACTGAACACCGTTGATTACCTCAACTTGAAAAATAATCTGATCGCAGCCGAGTCGAATTTGTTGCAAAGCAAATACCGTTTGTGGCTGCGTTTGAAAATTCTTGAGTTCTACCAAGGCAAACCACTCCAATTTTAATCAATCCCATGAAAAAACGCACGAAAATCATTCTTTTCTCTTCCATTGGTTTGGTCGTTGGTCTCATCGGCCTACAAAAAGCAGGAGTCATAGGCAAACCTGAAATTACCAAAGTTGCCGTTGAAAAAGTAGAACTTCGCAACATCGTTCAAACGGTATTGGCCAATGGAAAAGTCGTTCCGGAATTGGAAGTGAAAATTTCGCCCGAAATTTCCGGCGAAATCACGGCTGTTAACGTTCGGGTGGGCGATAGCGTTCAAAAAGGGCAATTGCTTATCCAAATCAATCCAAAAATCATTCTGGCCAATTTAGACCGTGCCCGCGCAGCGGTGAACAATAGCAGAGCGGCCTTGAATCAGTCTAGGGCGCGATTGGGCCAAGTTCAGGCCTCATTCCGGAATACCGAGGCTTCATTCAAACGCAGCGATCGTTTGTTCAAAGAAGCTGTTATTTCCGAAGCCGAATATCAAGCCACCAAAGCCCAGTACGAAGGCGCCTTGGAGGAGTTAGAAGCAGCAAAACAAACCGTTGAAGGCGCTAGATTCACCTTAAATTCTGCCGAAGCAACGTTGAAAGAAGCCCAAGAAAACCTCGGACGGACTGATATTTATTCGCCCATTACCGGAATTGTGACTCAACTGAATGTGGAAGTTGGAGAAAAAGTGGTTGGAACCAGTCAAATGGCAGGAACGGAAATGATCCGCATCGCCAATTTGAATAAAATGGTGGTGAAAGTGGATGTCAACGAAAACGACATTGTGAATGTTCAACTTGGTGATACCGCCGTTGTGGAGGTGGATGCCTACCCTGGGAAAAAATTCAAGGGTGTTGTTACCGAAATTGCCAATGCGGCCAATCAGGCAGTTAATAACATCAGTGATCAGGTAACCAACTACCCGGTTAAAGTCCTCATCTTGCGTGAATCGTATGCCGAACTTTTGAAAAAGAATCCTCTTCCTTTTCGTCCTGGCTTAAGTGGCACGGTAGAAATCAAAACCGATGAGGCCTTTGCCCAAGTTACCGTTCCTATCGCTGCGGTAACCATTCGAACTCAAGACAGTAAAGGAAAATTTATCACGGAAATGGAAGCTGAACGAAACGCCGAAGCCGAGCAAGAGGGCGATAAAGAAGTTTCGATTGAAGAAGAAAAGTTGAAAGAAGTTGTTTTTGTCCACCAAAAAGGAAAGGTTGAAATTCGTCCTGTAACTTTGGGAATTCAAGACGACACCTACATTTCCATTTTATCTGGATTGAAGAAGGGCGATGAGGTGGTGATTGCTCCAACGAGCACCATCACCAAAGACCTGAAAGACAAAGAAATGGTGGAAGTGGTGGAGAAGTCGAAGTTGTACGACAGTTTCCAGAAAAAGTGAAGAAAATAGCACTCATTGGGGGTGGTAGTTGGGCAAGTGCCTTGGCTAAACTCCTCACCGATAACCAACTTCCCCTAACATGGTGGGTTCGTGATTCCGAACAAGCCGAAACCATTCAAAATGAAGGTTTCAATCCTAAATACTTATCCTCTGTTCACTATCCAACCTCTTTGCTTACGGTTACAACCGATATTCACCTTGCCTTTCAAGGTGCAGATTGGGTGATTTTAGCTGTTCCTGCCGCCTTTTTGCGTGCCTCTCTGAAATCCATTGAATCTTCAGATTTTGAAAACAAAGTGGTCATTTCTGCCATCAAAGGAATGATTCCAGAAACCAAGCAGATTGTTGCCGAATTTCTGAACGACCATTATTCGGTTGATTCATCGCAGCTTTTGGTTATTGCAGGACCCTGCCATGCCGAAGAAGTTGCCGAAGAGCGTTTGAGTTACCTCACCATTGCCGGCCGGGAAGAAATAGCCCAAGAATTTGCGGGTATGTTGGCCGGAAAACACCTCAAAACGAAAACATCGGAGGATTTGATCGGCACCGAATATGCTGCCGTACTGAAAAATATTTACGCCATGGCGTGTGGAATTGCCAAAGGCCTCGGTTATGGCGATAATTTCCAAGCTGTTTTGGTTTCCTCGGCGGTTGGAGAAATGAAGCGAATTACCAAAAAAATTCACAAAATCAAGCGAAAGATGCATGAACCCGCCTATTTGGGCGATCTTCTCGTAACGGCCTATTCCCAATTTAGCCGAAACCGAACCTTTGGGAATATGATTGGACGTGGGTACAGTGTGGCAAGTGCCAAGGTTGAATTGGGCATGGTGGCCGAAGGATATTTTGCCACCCCAGCCATCCGACAAATTTGCATCGAAAAAAATATAAAGGCCCCCATTGTGGAGGCCGTTTATCAAAGTTTGTACGGAGGAAATGCTAAGAAATCATTCAAAAAACTGGAAGATCAAATCGGTTAACCATTTCCGAAATAATCCTTCATTCGTTCAAAAAAGCCTTTCTGTTTTCCTTCCGATTCGATTTTAAATCCGGGCAATTCTCCCATTTTATCCAATAACTCTTTTTCTTCAGAGCTTACCTTGGTGGGTACAAAAATATTGGTGTAAATCAATAAATCTCCTCGGCCATATCCGTTTAATACAGGAAGTCCCTTTCCTTTCAATCGTAAGATTTTTCCTGCGTGTGTACCAGGATCAATTTTAATTTTCACTTTACCTTCCAAGGTTGGAACTTCCAAGGAAGCACCCAAAACTGCATCTTTGAAGGTCATGGTTAAATCATAAATCAAATCATGACCGTCGCGCTTCAGCTCTTCGTGGGTTTCTTCTTCAATCACCACAATGAGATCACCAGGGCGACCACCACGAGCTCCCACATTGCCACGCCCGCCCACGCTGAGCTGCATGCCATCGGCTACACCGGCTGGAATATTGAGCGAAATGGTTTCTTCCTCGTATACCCTTCCTTCACCGGAACAAGTTCCGCATTTTGCTGTGACTGTTTTTCCTTCGCCGTTGCAGGAGGTACACGTCGTTTGAGTCGCAATTTGACCCAGGAAGGTATTTTGGACTTTTCTTACCGCGCCGGTACCGTTACAGGTTTTACAGCTGGAGTAGGATGTTCCATCTTTGGCGCCAGAGCCACTGCAAGTAGCGCAAGCTACATACTTTTTTATTTTTACTTTTTTCTCGACTCCCTTTGAAATCTCTTCCAGGGTGAGTTTGACCTTGATTCGAATGTTGGTTCCCTTGGGAGCTCCACCTCGGCGCTGACCGCCACCGCCAAAGAAGGACCCAAATCCCGAATCGCCGAAAGCATCACCGAAAACGTCGCCAAAATTGGAGAAAATATCGTCCATGGAAAACCCGCCGCCTCCGCCAAACCCACCGCCTTCAAAGGCCTGGTGGCCATATCGGTCATATTTGGAGCGTTTATCGGCGTCACTCAAAACTTCGTAAGCCTCAGCAGCCTCTTTAAATTTGTCTTCGGCAGCCTTATCGCCTGGATTTTTATCGGGGTGATATTGAATCGCTAATTTGCGATAAGCTTTTTTTATTTCTTCGGCGGAGGCCGACTTTGCAACGCCTAGAACGTCGTAAAAATCGCGTTTACTCATGGATTTTATTGGGCGACCACCACTTTGGCGTAGCGAATCATTTGATCGTTTAACTTATATCCTTTCGAAATGACATCGAAAACGGTATTTTTCTGTTCTTCGGAGGGTGCTGGAAACGTTGTTATCGCCTCATGTTCATCGGTATTAAAGGTTTGTCCTTTGGCATCGATGGGTTGTAGCCCTTTTGATTTTAAAATTCCGAGGTATTGTTGATGAATCAGTTCCACTCCTTTTTTCACGGCTTGGATGTCAACCGCTTGCTCCATGCTGGTCAAGGCCATTTCAAAGTTATCCAAAACGGGTAACAATTCAATGATCAAATCTTTGGAAGCATTTTGAATGAGTTCCATTCGTTCGCGTGCGGCTTTCTGACGTAAATTCTGAAAATCGGCCATCAAGTACAAATACTTCTTTTCTGATTCCTCCAATTTCGCTTGCAATTCTGCAAGAGGATCTGAAGTAGTATTGTGGGTTGAATCAGGAGATTGATCGGTATTTTCTTCTCCTTGAAGCTGATTTTCGTTATTTTCTTCCGATTGTGGCTGTTGATTTTCTTGCTCGTTGGGATGACTCATAATCCAATTTTTTCAGAAAACTGCAAAGGATTTGCCAAGGTAGGATTTCCGACAAATTGTCACATAAGATTGAAGAAAATAAATGGGGATTTCTTTCGAAATTTGGGCATGAAAATTTATACCAAAACGGGCGATGCCGGAACCACCTCTTTGTTGGGCGGGAGTCGGGTATCGAAAGCAGATTTGCGGATTGAGACGTATGGAACGGTTGACGAGTTGAATAGCCACGTTGGATTATTGCGAAGTGAATCGTTGGAATCGGAATCAACCGAGTTGTTGTTGTTCATTCAAGATCGTTTGTTCACCATGGGAAGTCATTTGGCCTTGGAATCGGGCAAAAATTTTCAGTTGCCGACTTTGGAAAACGAAGATGTTGAACGTTTGGAAAAGGCGATGGACCGGATGAATGAGGTGGTTCCGCCGATGCGTCACTTCATTTTACCGGGTTCGAATGCGGCGGAAGCTCATGCGCACATTGCTCGTTGTGTTTGCCGCCGAGCTGAACGCCTTTTGGTGGCTTTGAACGATGCCGAATCCATGCCTCCCATTCTTCAAATTTTCCTCAATCGCCTCAGTGATTATTTGTTTGTTTACTCCAGGTACATCACCCATCAAAAAGGTTTGGAAGAAACTCCATGGATTCCAAAAAAATAAATTCATCTCACCAACCGTTTGAGGCCTTGCAAATTGGGGCCTTTCGCTGGTTTGTGGCTTATCGATTCTTTTTCACCTTTGGCTTGCAGATGTTGGCCACCATCGCAGGTTGGCAAATTTGGGCCATGACCCACAGCAAGCTCCAATTGGGTTATGCCGGCTTGGCAGAAGCCATTCCCAGCATTGGTATGGCCTTGTATGCCGGCCACATTGCCGACAAATATTCCCGGAAAAAAGTGGCTTTGGGTGCCATGTTTTTTATTCAACTCTCGGTGTTGGGTTTGATCTTAGGATTGGGAAGCGGGATGGAAAATTCCGTAACTTGGTTCATCTTCGCCGCCCTTTTTGGTGTTGGATTTGGAAGAAGTTTCATGGCGGCAGCCTCTTTTGCATCCTTGGGAAGTTTAATTCCAAAAGAAAAGATGAGTAACGCGGTAAGCTGGAGCAGTACCATTTGGCAAATGGGTATGATCAGCGGTCCTGCTATGGGCGGATTGTTTTACAGTTGGCTCAGTCTCCGTTCGGAATTTGCCTTCGAGTGGTGTTATATGGTGGTTTTATCTTTTCTTTTCATTGGTTTTCTCGCATTTTCTCGTATTCCCATACCACATCAAGCGGGAGTTTCCCACCAAGAAAAGATTTGGGACCGATTAACTTCCGGCATGAAGTACGTATTCAAACACAAAGTGCTTTTGAGTGCGTTCAGCTTGGATTTATTTGCGGTTTTATTTGGAGGTGCGGTGGCCATTCTACCTGTTTTTGCCGATGAAATCCTCCACGCTGGTGCTACCCAATTGGGTTGGCTACGCGCGGCTCCCGCCATCGGATCGGCAGGAATGGCCCTCTTGTTGGCCTTCCGAAAACCGATGAAAAACGCCGGAAATAATCTGCTTTGGGCGGTTTTCGGATTTGGAATTTGCATGATTGGGTTTGGCTTAAGCACCCATTTTTGGGTAGCATTTTTCTTCTTGTTTTTCAGCGGGGTTTTGGATTCGATCAGTGTGGTCATCCGAAATACCATCACTCAATTATTTACCCCCGATCACATGCGAGGTCGGGTAAGCGCCGTGAGTAGCATGTTCATTGGCAGCAGCAACGAAATCGGCGCATTTGAATCGGGATTAGCCGCTCAATCCATGGGATTGGCCCCCTCCTTACTTTTTGGAGGAAGCATGACGATCTTGATTGTTGGATGGATTGCGTGGAAAGCACCGGCTTTACGGGCATTAAGCCTCAGAGACCCGCAGCAGGAATAGCGATAATTCCCAACTTCTTTCGAATTTCTTCGGCCAAACGAATATTGGCAGCGAGGGCAATTTGAGAATAATTTTGAGAGGCATTGCGAAAGCCACCGGCTTCGGTTCGCCACAATTGTTGGATCAACTCCATCCCCCCTTCTTTGGGTTGCAATTGATTGAGGGCTGCCATGACGTTTCCGGCTCCAGCATGGTAGGTATGCATCACCAACATTTTGAACCAAAGTTCATCGGTAGAGTAACAAATCATCCGATTTTGAAGCATTTTCTCGGTCATCGGAACGCAAATCTTTTTGATAAGCATGGAAGCAGCATAGGCCGAACGCTCCAAATTAGCGCGCTCGTCGTTGGCACCACCTACCCGCAATCCATATTGTTTTCCCACGTAAGGCATCAATTGGAAGGGGCCATAGGCGCCAACCGGGCTTCTACCTGATAAACGTCCAGGACTTTCAATCAGTAAAATGGCTTGGGCATAAAACGGATCAACCCCATTTTCTTCAAATACTTCAATGCTTTTGGTGATATGATCCAAAACCTCGTCCACCAAGTAATAGCCCGAACGTCCTTCCGTTTGAAGAATTCGGGTTTCAGGAGAAAATCCCAAATTACGTTTAAGGGAATCCCTTAAATATTCGCGTTCCACCGTGGGTTTGGAATTCCACTGTCGCGTTGGAACGCATTGTAGAATTTCCCTTGAACCATACACCGAAATCAGACTGGAATCAGCCTTGATGTTCATCAAACTCTTCCAAAAATTCACTTGGGGTAATCGATCCCAACCCGACTCAAATAATCCAGAATCGACCAAGATGGTGTGGTTTTTTCCTGTTTCGGGATCTGTGAAGCTTACTTTGTGCATGCGAGAGGCCGATTCATCAGAGACAGCCATAGGCTTCGAAAGAACCCGAATAGAATCCATTCCGCTTCCCTTTTTTCCCACCGCAAACCCAGAAAGGGTCATCAAGATGGAGCATAGCAACACGTACATTTTAAGCATTTCCGAAAATGAGAAAAAAAAGTGAGACTTTCACCCCAATGTCGGTTTGTTAAAGAAAATTTGCCAAATGAAATGTTAAGCTAACATTTTTCGATAAATGTCTGAAAAAGTAGCCACTTGTTTTTGGATATCGAAATGTGTGGCAACCCGAAGTGGTCCCGCCTGATTCATGGTTTGGTACAGTTCGGGATTCTTCAGGATTTGGATGATTTTATCAGCAGCCATGTTGGCATCTCTGCGTTGAAATAGTAATCCAGTAACACCATTTTCAATGTTTTCAGAAAGTCCTTCTGCATCAGAACAAACCACCGGCAATCCCATCGACTGCGCTTCCACTACGGCATTGCAAAACCCCTCTGAAATAGCGGGATGAAAAAAGATGTGGGCCTGATTCAAAATTTCAGCAACTTCTTGTGGAGATTTTCTTCCGTGCAAAATAACGAAGTCCTTCAAACCCAAATCGTGAATATGAAACCGAATGGCCTGTTCGTCCTCTCCCGAACCAACAATATGGTAGGTAAAGGAAATTTGCTGCTCCATCAATTTCTTCACGGCCATCAAACCAATCATGTATCCTTTTTTCCAAGTAAGTCGCCCTACCGACACCAACTGAACGGGTAAATCCGTTGGTAATGATCTCAATTTCGGAGGGAATTGATCGATGAAAATAGCAGGAGATGCCAAAAAGCAAGGATTTTCTATCGAGAAACCGCGCTGTACTCCTTTCTTAAGCAAGTCCTCTCCCAAGAAATGAACCATGGTAGATTTCTCCCAAACTTCCTGGTAGTAGTTCGGTTGATGCAGTCCAACATAGGCAATGTCGTACCCGCGGAACGAAGTGATGACTTTGGCCTTAAAATAATCGGAAACAAAAATCAATTCATGGGCAATGGTGCCGAACTCAAAATGGATCAGATCCCACTTTTTTTGAATCAATGGAAAGCATTGCAAAAACCATTTCAATCCCTGATTAGATCCTTTTTTTTGTACACAAAATCGAAAAAAACGAATCATGCCTGCAGGTCGTGTTAGACAGAAAAGTAAGAAAACGGGTACAAATTCAAGAGGTCTTTTTCCGGGGTTTTCAAGGCTGATGAGCGAAGCAGGTCCAAACTTTTTTTGATAGTCGATACGTCCTTTTTTTCCTTGTTTTGAAGCAAAAGAAATGGAAAACTCCTTGGATAACGTTTGGAACTTGTACCTCAAAAATGGAGTTTGAGATGGAAAAGAATACTCGAAGAAAAGAATGTGCTTCACCCTTCAAAGATATTCAATGAAAGCAGCATTTTTATTTGTAGGGTGTAACATCAAAAATTTCCGTCGCAAAATCATATTCCTGGGGATCGTTGGAGGCGATCATCACCAACCGTTGGGCCCCATTTTTTTGACAGGTGTTTCGGTACCAGGAAATTCCCGCCGAATCCAAGTTGGTGCACGGCTCGTCGAGTAACCATACGGGAACGTCGGCAAAAACTACGGTCATCAGTTTAATCCGTTGCCGCATTCCAGAACTCAATTGATGTAAATATTTGTTTCTCGCTTCCCAAAGACCCAACTCTTGAAGAACCTCGTTTAAGGAAATGCCTGGAATCATTGGTTTGATGGAAAAGTGCCATTGAAGGGCCTCCAACACGGTAAAATCTTCAACCAAATCCAATCCTGGCGCGCACCAAACCACATTTTGGTACCACTTTTCTTCGTCGATTGGGTTTGAATTCTCGTGGGAAACCTTTCCTTCCGATGGGCTTAACAATCCTGCCGCTACTTGGAGAAGGGTAGATTTTCCGGAGCCGTTGCGGCCAGTAATAGCATACGACTTCCCCGATTCAAAATCCTTGCTGATCTTTCGAAAAATCCACTCGTAATGGTACCTTCGACCAACTTCTTCGAAAATAATTTTCATTCGCTGTTCTGACTTCTCGGGCTATATCCTTTCATCACCCCGCGCTTACTTTCTCGCACAAAAGTAACGATCTCATCCCGTTCATCGGTAACATTGATATTGGATTCGATGTAGGCCAAAGCCTTGTTGAAGGGACGCGCTTTTAGAAATAATTCGCGGTACACGTCTTGAATATTTTGAACCTGTTCGTTGGTGTATCCCCTGCGTTTCAAACCGATGCTGTTCACTCCAATGTAACTCAAGGGTTCACGGCCGGCTTTGCAATAGGGCGGAATATCCTTTCTCACCAAAGAACCGCCAGAAACCATGCTATGGCGGCCAATTTTTACGAATTGATGCACGGCCGAGATGCCGCCAACAATGGCAAAATCTTCAATTTCTATGTGGCCAGCCAATTGAACAGAGTTCGCTAAAATGATGTGATCGCCCAAAATGCAATCGTGGGCTACGTGAACATAGGCCATCAATAAGCAATGATTCCCAACGACGGTTTTCCATTGGTCGGTAGTCCCCCGATTGATCGTAACACATTCCCGAATAATGGTATTATCGCCAATGATGGTTTCGGTTTTTTCACCTTTGTATTTCAAGTCCTGAGGAGGGGCAGAAATTACTGCTCCGGGGAATATCTTGCAATTTTTACCAATTCGCGCTCCATCCATGATGGTTACGTTAGAACCAATCCATGTACCCTCGCCAATTTCAACATCCTTGCAAATGGTCGCGAAGGGTTCAATAACGACATTATCGGCAATTTTTGCTTCTCGGTGAATATAGGCTAAAGGTTGGTTCATGGCTGTTTTTTTACGAGTTGGGCCATCAATTCAGCTTCAGAAACAATTCGCTCCCCAACCATAGCAACCCCTTTCATTTGGCAGATGCCTCGGCGAATAGGAGCAGTTAACTCTAGTCGTAACGTTAGCGTATCGCCGGGAACCACTTTGTCTTTGAATTTACAATTTTCAATTTTTAGGAAGTACGTCCAATAATCACTGGGTTTTCCTTCCATGGCATGCAAGCATAAAATACCTCCAACCTGAGCCATCGCTTCAATTTGCAATACACCGGGCATCACCGGGTTCGATGGGAAATGACCCATGAAATAATTTTCATTGAAGGTCACATTTTTAATTCCCACAACGTGCTTATCGCTCATTTCCATGATTTTATCTACCATCACGAAAGGATAGCGGTGTGGTAAGGTTTCCAAAATTTCCAAAATATCAAATTTGGGTTTTTGGTTGGGAGGGTATTGAATATAGGTTGTTGACGATTTTTGCTTTTTTGCGTACTTTTTGAGCAATTTCGCAAATTCAACGTTCGCGGCGTGTCCGGGTTTGGAAGCGAGAATGTGGCCCTTGATGGGCATTCCCACCAGCGCTAAATCACCTACCATGTCCAACAATTTGTGACGCGCTGGTTCGTTGATGAACCTTAATTCTACGTTGTTCAGAATTCCTTCTTTGGCAACACTCACCGTTTCCTTCTGGAATAACGTGGCCAAACGAGCCAATTCATCCTCTTCAATGGCACGATCCACGACAACGATGGCGTTGTTCAAATCGCCGCCCTTGATCAAACCGTTTTCCAACAAGGCCTCTAACTCGTGGAGAAAACAGAAGGTGCGACTGGCAGCTACTTCTGCCTTGAAATTTTCAATGTGGTTCAAAACCGCATGTTGGCTTCCCAAAACAGGCGATTTGTAATCGATCATAGCCGTGATACGGTAGGTATCGTGAGGAATGACCATCATTTCTACATCCTTGATTTTGTCGTAAAAACGAATATCTTCTTTGATTTCCAAATATTCTCGGTACTGACTTTGGGCTACGATTTCACATTGCTCGAGAATCTCCACAAATGGAAGCGAACTTCCGTCCATGATGGGCATTTCTACCGCATTGATTTCCAACAAAATATTATCAATTTGTAAACCAACCAAGGCAGCCAAAACGTGCTCAACGGTTTGAACTCGAACGCCATGCTGTTCGAGGGTGGTTCCTCTGGAAACGTCAACCACCAAATCGGCATCGGCTGGAATTTTTGCATCGGGTCCTAAATCACTTCTCCAAAAAACTATTCCATGATTTTCGGGGGCAGGATGAAAGGTTAAGGTGGTAGAAACTCCGGTGTGAAGGCCACTTCCGGAAATGGAACACGATTGAACGATGGTTTGTTGACGGTCTTGCATGGCTAATGGTCAAGGATAATGCAAAGATGTTACGAATTTTTGTCTTTTGGTTGATTTCGATGGAGCAATTCCAATTTTTCGAGTCTTTTCACGATTTCCGGCAATTTTCTCAAGAAAGATAACGCTTTCATCGAGTCCATGTACTCCATCAATGGAGTTCCATTCCATTTTTTCCCGGGTTCGTTGATGGTTCGATTCACCCCACTTTGGGCGCCCACCGTGGTGCGATCGGCTACTTGAATATGTCCGGCAAAACCGGCCTGTCCGCCCACCACCATATTTTTTCCTAAAACAGCGCTTCCTGAAATCCCGGTTTGGGCAGCAATCACGGTGTTTTCTCCAATCACCACATTGTGAGCTACTTGAACCAAATTGTCCAATTTCACCCCATCTTTCAATTCGGTGCTGCCCATCATGGCGCGGTCAATCACGCAATTCGCCCCAATTTCAACCCGATTTCCAATCACTACATTTCCTGTTTGAGGTACTTTCTTGTACGTTCCATCGGCTTGAGGAGCAAAGCCAAACCCATCGGATCCAATAACCGTATTGGCATGAACGATGACCTCGTTCCCAAGCTTGCATTGGGGGTACACTTTTACCCCGGAATGCAACACGGTTTTTTCACCTACCTGACTTTCGGCGCCGATCCAAACGTGTGGCCCCAATTGTGACCCCTCTCCTATTTGGGCATTTCCATCTATCGTTGCAAAGGCATCTACCCAAGCATTGGGATGCACCTGGGCCGTTGGATGAACGCTGGCCGTTGGATGAATCCCCGATTTCCGATTTTCTTCTCCCTGAAAAAACTCAAGCAATTGGGAAAAACGAGCATAGGCAGAATCCACAACCACAAACGTTTGATGGGGATAGTTTTCAACGGGGAACCCTTCGCTCACCACAATCGCACCCGCATTCGAGGTTTCAACAAAAGGCAAATATTTTTCGTTGGCAAAAAATGCCACATGATCTTTTTGTGCGATCTCCAATTTTTCAGGAGCAGAAACGTTTCGAGCAGCGTTGCCCACCACTCTTCCGTTCATCAGCAGCGCTACCTTTTCAATAGTCATTTCTCTTTTCATGGCAAAGTAAATTTAGGAAGAAGCGCATCCTTTAGGCAGATAAACATAGTGTTTCACCACATTTTTTTCTTCAAGTAGATGTCGCATGTGGGTCGAAACCTGGGCAAAATCTACAATTCGGCCATCTTTTTGAAGGATTTTAATGGCACCTTTGGCCGGATTGTAAACATCGTTTTCTACCATTCCAGTTGCAAACAAGTAAGAAGTGATTACCTCGGCATTCATCTCTTCCACCGACTTCTTCCACTTTTCTAGGTTTAATGGTACAAAGGGTTGATTCGATAAAATAACCTGATGTAGATCCCGATCCAAGAGTTTATTTGCCAAGCAACGAAGCGTAGGATCGGAATGAGAAATCCACATTTTGCAAGAAACCAACACATCGGAATCGTCGAGCATGAGGAATTTATTCAGCACTTCCGGGTCGTTTTCCAAGGTTTCATCGTCGGGTTGATGCTCCATGAACCACTTCAACATGGGAGAAGCGGGCAAATCGTGCCCGGCATCGACCAGTTCCTGGGCCCGCTTTAACAAATCGATGATCAAAAACTCGGCAGAAAGCACGGTTTTATGCATGTAAACCTGCCAGTACATGATGGATCGACTCAGAATAAATTTTTCGATGCTGTGAATGCCCTTTTCTTCCCAAACCAATTGATCTTCCTTCACACTCATCATTTTCAGCAACCGATCGTAGCCGATGATTCCCTCGTTCACACCGGTGAAAAAACTATCTCGGGTGAGGTAATCCATGCGATCAATATCCAGCTGCGAACTCACCAATTGGTGCATGAATTTGCGCGAATATTGATTCAGGAAAATTTGGATCGCCAAATCCAAGCGACCTTGGAAATGCCGATTCAGCTTATTCATGATGGCTAATCCCACGCGTTCGTGGTGAACCTTTTTGATGAGGGCATTTTCCAAAGCGTGGGAAAACGGACCATGGCCGATATCGTGCAGCAAAATGGCGATGCACAAGGCTTCGTCTTCCTCCAACGAAATTTCAACGCCTTTGGAGCGAAGCGAATCGATGGCCATGCCCATGAGATGCATGGCGCCCAAGGCGTGGGAGAAACGGGTGTGCATGGCGCCGGGATACACGAAGTGAGATAATCCCAATTGTTTAATTCGACGTAACCGCTGAAACCAGGGATGTTCCATCAAATCAAAAATAATTTCATGGCGCAAGGAAATAAATCCGTAAACCGGATCGTTAATAACCTTTCGCTTGTTGATCAATCGTGTATCTTTGAGCACCTTACTTTTTTTCAAAGTGTAAATTTATTGCAATTTATGGAGAACATTGCCATTCTTTGGGCCGACGACGAAATTGATTTGTTAAAACCTCACATCCTCTTCCTTAAATCCAAAGGATACATCGTCCAAACCACCTCTTCCGGCCGGGATGCCATTCAAATTTGTCGAGAAAATCACTTCGACCTGGTGTTCCTTGATGAAAATATGCCGGGCATCAGCGGACTGGCCGCCCTTCAGGCCATCAAGGCCGATAATCCCAATCTTCCTGTCGTGATGATTACCAAAAGTGAAGAGGAACACATCATGGAAGAAGCCATCGGACAACAGATTAGCGATTACCTCATTAAACCGGTGAATCCCCATCAAATTCTGTTATCCATCAAAAAAATTATCGATAATAAACGCATTTACAACGAAAAAACCACCCAATCTTATCTCCAGGAATTTCGCCAATTGGGTATGGAGATCAACGACGACTTGGATCACAACGGTTGGATTGAGGTTTTTCAAAAGTTGGTTCAATGGGAGATGCGCCTCGAGGGAGTTGACGACGCTTCGCTTCGGGAAGTATTCGAGGCTCAAAAAGTGGAGGCCAATGCTCAATTTGGAAAAATGATCAAGCGGCAATACCGAAATTGGATGCAGGGAAAAGACCAACCCATTCTTTCCCATCAAGCATTTCAGAAGTTGGTGATGCCATTTGCCGAAGATGGCCCGCTCTTTTTATTTATGATCGATAATTTGAGGCTGGACCAATACAAAACCTTTGAAAGTACCATTTCCGAATACTTCCGTCCAGAAAGCAGTGTTTGCTATTACGCCATGCTTCCCACGGCTACGGAATTCGCTCGAAATGCCTTTTTCGCGGGAATGACACCCCTCGAAATTACTCAAAAACACCCCCAACTTTGGGTGGAAGAAGGTGACGAAGGATCTAAAAATCAACACGAAGAGGAACTGCTGAAATTGCAATTGCAGCGATTGGGGTACACCAAAAAATGGAGCTACCACAAAGTGACGAATCCCCAATCGGGGCAGCAATTGATCGACCAATTTCATCAATGGAAGAAGGAAGATTTGGTGGTGATCGTTTATAATTTCGTTGACTTAATTTCGCACGTTCGCAGTGAAATGAACGTATTGAAGCAATTGGCTCCCGATGAAGCGGGGTATCGCTCCCTCACCAAAAGTTGGTTTGAACATTCCCCGCTCTTCGAAATGATGAAATTGGTCGCCAGCATGCCGAATGCCACGATGGCCATTACCACCGATCACGGAAGCATTCGTTGCCACCAACCATCCAGGGTAATCGGCGATAAAACCACCACCACCAACCTCCGATTCAAAGAAGGCCGAAGCCTAAGTTTTGACGACAAAGACTTGTATTGGGAAGATCAACCGGAAAAAATTGGACTCCCAAAATCCGCCCTTAGCGCGTCGTATGTTTTCGCCAATGAAGACAAATACTTCGTTTATCCCAACAATTACCACCATTATGTTTCCATGTACCGAGATTCTTTTCAACATGGAGGAATTAGTTTGGAAGAAATGATCGTTCCTTTTGGTATTTTTACGCCGAGATAACGACTTTTCATGGATTTATTGGAACAATCAACCTCGGTAAAAACTTTTTCGTTGAATGAAATAACCCTAGCAGCTGAATGGCTGATGGAGGAAATTGGCGAACAACCCAAAATTTGGAAATTCTACGGACCCATGGGTGCGGGAAAAACCACGCTCATCAAAGCCCTGTGTAAAGCCTGGGGTGTGGAAGATGAACCAACCAGCCCCACCTACAGCTTGGTGAATGAATATTCGGGGAAAACCGGAACCATCTATCATTTTGATTTCTACCGCCTTGAAAATATAGAAGAAGCATTGGAAATTGGCGTAGAAGATTATCTTTACCAAGGAAATCGATGCCTAATCGAATGGCCGGAATTGATTGAAGATCTTTTGCCATCCCATTCTCCCAGCATTGAAATCCAATACCATGGCGATGATGCCAGAACGATAACCTTAAAGAAATGAGCACAACCTCCCAGCACAATCCCATTGAACAGGCACAGCTGGCCGGTGTGAAATCGGCCAACCAAGGCATGTGGATTGGGGTCCCCAAAGAACGCGGATTTCAAGAGAAACGCGTCGGATTAACCCCCCACGCCGTCAGCCGTTTGGCCGCCATTGGAGTTCAGGTAAAAGTGGAAACCGGCGCCGGCTTCAATGCCTCATTCGAAGACCACGAATACACCGAAGCCGGAGCCGAACTCGTGTACAGCGTGGAAGAAGTGTATCAAGCACCCATCATCGTTCGGGTTGGACCCGCTCCAAAAGAAGAATGGCCTCTGCTCAAGCCCAATTCCATCCTTTTATCGGCCATTCATCTGCCTACCTTACAAAAAGAATACTTGGATGTACTTGTCCAAAAACGAATAACTGCCATCGCTTATGAATACCTGAAAGATTCAGAAAACAACCTGCCTTTCGTTCGTAGCATGGGAGAAATTGCCGGAATATCCGTCGTACTCATTGCCGCCGAATGCCTGAGCACCACCGTTCTCGGCCGCGGCAAACTGATTGGCGGCATTACCGGACTACTTCCCAGTAAAATTGTCATCCTCGGCGCCGGAACCGTTGCCGAATACGCCACCCAAGCTGCCCTTGGCCTCGGCGCTCAAGTTACCATCTTCGACCGTTCGCTAACGAAAATGCGACGGTTGCAAAATAAAATCGGGAATCGTGTGCTTACCTCGGTCCTCGACCCGGCTACTCTAACCCAAGAATTGAAACAATGCGATGTGGTGATTGGCGCCATTCACAGCAACGACGGTCGTAGTCCCATGATTGTTACCGAAGAAATGGTGATGCAAATGAAGCCGGGCTCGGTGATTGTTGACGTTTCCATCGACCAAGGCGGTTGTTTCGAAACCTCTCGAGTAACCACCCACGATGAACCGACTTTTCGGGAATACGATGTGATCCATTATTGCGTTCCGAACATTCCTTCGAGGTACGCCCGCACCGCTTCCATCGCACTTTCCAATTTATTGGGCACCTTGCTTTCGGAAGCCGAAGAAGCCGGCGGATTGGAAAATTACTTGTGGACCGATTCGGGAATGCGCCACGGAGCTTACGCTTTCGGCGGTGCCATTACAAACCGTTACCTCTCGCAAAAATTTGATGAGCCGTACGTGAACCTTGAAATCATGGCTCGAGGGCGATTTTCATGATGGAAGTACACGTCAAAGAAAGAGCATCCTTTTCCTTAATCGGTAAATTTTTCACTACGAGTTTGGCTACCCAAAATCCGATGGAGTGGTGGAAATCCTTGCGAATCGCGGCCAAAAAGCAGGGTTATTTGCAAATCGATGGATCGTATTCGCTT
>JACCEC012771019.1_pt1 | contig 28996 bp, 31 predicted proteins | sample 7450121 | NCBI WGS metagenome assembly JACCEC01 (sample SAMN15323455, study PRJNA562643) | freshwater metagenome | isolation source: river surface water | place: USA:Blue River Watershed | collected 2017-08-18 | reverse complement strand
CTATGGGTTATTCTGTAAATTCTTTAAATACTGAGTCTGCTCAATCATTCCCATCTGCAACTAAAGATGCTGCAATTAAAGCTGGTAAATCAGTTATTGAAAAAATCAAAGCTGGTGTTAAATGGATTATTGAAAAAATCGTTGGTGTATTTATTAAAATTAAAGAATCGTTCTTAACTTTACTTGGTAATAACGCTGCTACTGCTAGAAAACTACAAGGTGTTTTAGCTGGTCTTGAAGATAAAGTTGAAGAAGGTAAAGAAGTTAGTATAGATTTCGGTGCTAAATTCCCGTTAGCTTCTAAACTAGATAAAGATAACATTTTAAAATCTATGGTTGCAGGTAATGCAATTGTTGTTAATGCTGTAATTAAATCATTTACTGATGGATGTGCTGCTAAATCTTTAGAGAAATTTAATTCTCTTGATGGTGTTGCTGGTTCTGCTGAAGTTGCTACATTAATGGGTGTTGATAAAGCTATCCTATTAGGTACATTATTAAAAGGTACATCTGGAAATTCTATTACTGCTATCGTTGTTAAAGAAGGTACAGTAAAAATTGAATCTAAAGAAGTTGAAGGTAAAGCACCTGCGTTAACTGCTCCATTATCTAATGGTGATTTAAAATCTATTCTATCTGAAGTTATTCTAAAAGCTGATGCATCTAAAAAATTCATCGAAGATACAAAAGGTTCATTTGAAGCTCTTAAAAATATCAAAGTAGAAGATGAAGAATTTGCTAAAACTGCTAAAATTGAATCAACAATTTCTACATTAACTAATGCTAAAATGAAACTATTAAGTTCATTAGCTAGTCAACCAAAACTTGTATTACAATTCGTAGCTGCTAACGTTGCAGTTAAAGCTAAAAAAGCTTAATCTATGTCACTTAGAGATATTACTATAAGTGAATCTCAAGAAGAATTAGAAATAAATAAAATAATGTCAGTAGAGTCTGAAAAGACTCCTGACATTTTAAATTCGGAAATTGAGATTTTAGTACAAGAAATGACAAATGATATTTTATCTGTAGAATCTGCTTGTCAAGATTTAGAAGCTGAATATAATGATGAACTTTTACATAAATATGAAAAGCTTACTAATGAATCTGCTATAGGTAATTACCTTGTAGATAACTGGTTAGAAGTTGGTGCTAATATTATAGATAGAATAATAGCTTTTATTAAGAAATTATTTAATTCTATTATGATTAATCTTAAAAAGTTTTATGTTAAGTTTCTAGTATTGTTTAATAAACAAAAAGAGATAGCAGTAAATCTAAAAGAGAGATTCTTAAAAAATAAAGATAAAGTACAAGATAGAATAAGTACTGATATGGTTATGTTCATTAACGAATATGGATACTTAGACGCTGAAGTATATAATAATCTTTTCAACAGTGTTACTTTAAATAATATTGTTAATAGATTAAAAGAAGTTAATAGAAATATTTTATTAGCTATACCAAATAAAACTGTTTATAAAGATGTTGTTAGTGACGGTAAAGGTCCTCTTAATGATATGATAAACCAATATGAGGAAGTATTGTTTAATACTTATAACAAAGTATTCTTTAAAGAGAATAAAGATACTAATATTACATTAAATAAAAATATAGTTCTTACTGATATTAGTAATAGTTATAGAATGCCGTTTATACTTTGTAGTAATGGTATTAAATCTAATGTATTAGATATTTCTGAAAAAGGTTTATTTAGATTATCAACAACTAATGTTGTACCTAATAGTAATAAGAAAGTTATGAATATAGATGTTATTATTAGTGTTATAGATGATTTATATAAATATGAACTTAAGAAAGTAGTTGAAGGTGACTTTAGGTTATTAGACCTTGTTAAAAAAGATAGTGAAGGTTATTTGAACCAAGCTAAGAGATATAATAAAGTTGATACTTATGGTATTTCAATGTATGCTAATAATGTTACTACAACATTAAACTTCATATTGAATTATTGTATTAATAGAATGGAAATCTCTGAAAATATATTAAAATTATTTAAAGGGTTATAATATAACCAACATAACACATATAAAGATTTACATAGGTTAATTCCTATGTAAATCTTACCCTTTACCAATTCAATGATAATTTAAAAAAGGATGTACATTATGGCACATTATAGAATTTTTAACGATGAAAAATTGAATAATTTATTAGATAAATTATACGATTTACAACCTGGTGCTCTTTCACCACAAAATGAAAAAGGTATAACTGTTTCTGAAAAACTTATTTTAATAGGTAATCTTGCAGAAATGTTAAATAAACAATTTGGTACAATAACTAATAAGATTAACCATTTATTAAAAACTGGTACAAATGTAAGAACTTATATTGCACCAACTACACTAAATAATCTTTTATCTGATGTTTATACATTACTAACAGATAATAATTATAACCATACTAATAAACTTGTTGATAAATATGATTATGTAGATGTTACACAAGAGATAACAAGTATTAACCCTGCTTCAAAGTTTACTTATAAACCAGTTCTTACTTTACCTAAAAGTGATAGTTATAGAATAACTGGTAAAAATGATGAATTAACAACTTTAATTCAAAAGGTAGATTTTGATTTAATTATTAAGATTTATATTATTGTATTAGGACTTGATACTAATGCGTAGAATGGTTACTATTGCTGGTACCGAAGAGACTGTATTAAAACCAATAGTTAATACAGTTGCTAAAGATTTATTAGATATATTAAAACTCAATAACGCTGAAGATTTTACAGTTAGCTATAATGGTATTCCTATTTTAAAGGAATACTATTCTGGTAGTTCTACTGTCGATAAATCTTTAAGAAGTAATTTACTAGAAGTTACACTAAAAGAAGAACCTTTACAAGAATTAGAACTTACTAGAGTTCCTATACATCCTGATACAGTTCCTTTCTTTAAAGATAGTGATACTAACACTAGAGCAATAACTGCTTATAGAACTATTAAAATTAACTTCAACTTTTTATTAAAATCTAAATCTAGAAGTTTTATTAATAAAGTTATTGATTTATTACATATATATAAAATAGATGGCGCTATGCATAATCACCATAACATTCAAATATCTTATCAAATACCAAATGTAACTAAACAATTTATTAAAGAAATATACGATATTAAAAATAGTGTTGAACCAGAAGATATTAAAATTTTTATGGATAAAACATTTAATAAGAAGTGTATAGACCTATATGAATCATTAGATGCTAATTTGGTAAATAGTACTTTAGCTTCTAAAGAATATCAAACTGATACATTAGGATATTTCTTGGGTGAGTTTACTGAAGTTGATAAAGATAAAGATGGTGTATATTTTGTATTACCATTAAACTATATGGTAACATACCAAAAACCTATTGCTGTTCATATGGAATTTCCATATCTTATTTATAATAAAAAACTAAGTGATAAATTTATTAAACCTACAGTTAATTATGTAGAAAGACATTTCAGAAATCACGAAAAAGAGATAATGGAGTTTTTAAATAAAAGACCTACTTTTGGTATAAATAAACAAGGTTATTATTTAACTTATCCTAGAAATGATGATTTTAGTATTAGAGATAAACTATATGGTTATTGTCCTATTGTTAGTATGTTATGTGTTGTTGATAAAAATGACCCTAGAGATTTATTTAATATTAACTTTATGGGTGCTATAGATTTTATAGATATTGTTAAAGAGTTTATTATATTACAAAGAGATTATGTAACTAAGATTAATGGTTCATTATTCTATTTTAGTATATACGAAGACGACTGTTTAAAATCTAATATGTTAACACTAGATGAATTAGGTAATCTTAGAACAGTTAAGGATATGAATATTAAATCTACATATAGAGTACTTATTTATATTTGTTCTGATATAACTGTTATACAATATCCTAATAGAAAAACTATACTTGATTTTCTTAATCAAGATGTATTTAAAAATAATAATAATACTGGTAATAATAATAATAATAATAATAATGGTAATAACGGTAATAATAATGCTAATAATAATATTACATTTTTAGATAGTTATTTATCATTCTTTAATATTGATAAATCTAGATTATGGGATTTTTATAAAAAATTAAAAGATAAATCACCTGGTGGTTTATTACTTAAACTAAAACTAGCTGAGTATGAATGGCCAAAATATAATGCGCAACATCATACAGAAGTTTATAGATTATTAAAGGAGTAAATTATGCCTTTATATGTAGAGGATGAAGTAAAAGAAAACTTACATAAAACATCTAAAGAATTAGAAACAACTGTTATAACTGCTAGTGATGTTACACAAACAGCTATAACAAATAACATTGCTGGTTATAAATGGGAAGTAGATTACTACAACCAAATTATTGGTAATGGTGATGAGCCTAAACAACCTGATGTTACTTATAATATAACTTTACAAAGTTATAGAAAAATAGAGAATTTAGAAATAATTATGTCTACTCCATTAACTAGTGCTAATCCTAATGAATTAGGTGGAGATGGATTTATTAATATAAATGGTACTGTGAACCAACACGATATATTTATTGCTAAAATACATAATAATAAAACTGCTATATTTAAAATAGAAGAAGTTACTTTAGATACTTATGAAGATAATAATATTTATAAAATCAGTTTTAAACTATTTGGTTATAGTACTGATAAAATTCTTTATGAAAATATTATTAATAAAGTTGCTACTAATTATGTTTATAACAATGAATATAGATTTGCTAATCAATCACCTACTATTTTAAAAAAAGATGCTTATAACTTTGAATATGGTATCAATACTATTAAAGGTATAATGACAACTTATTTTAATAAGTATTATGATAAAAAAATGAACTATATAGCTATTGAAGATAATAATGGTAAAATGATAGATCCTTATCTTAATGATTTTATTATTAAAGCATATAGTGCTGTTGATTATAATGTTCTTACAGACATTAATAGAATGGTAGGTGATAGAACACATGACATAACTATCTTTGATGGTATGTTCTCTAATATTGTTTTAAACAGAATAGATAAAATAGGTAGTTCGACACCTGGAATATATTATAACTCTGTTTATTATAAAAATGTATTAAGAGTTACATATAGTGTTGATAAAACTAATCATGTTCCATACTTTGAAGATAAAGATTATTTTGTTAGTGATAAGTTTTATAATAATACATCAGATGATGAATTTGAGATATTACTTTATAATTTTGTTACTAATAAAGATATAGTTCCAGATGATATTGTAAAACAAATAGATAGTATTACATTTGATAATAAAAGATTAGATTGTTATAAAATACCTATATTATGTTTTATATATTCTGTATATCTTTACAAGGGTAGATAATGGAAAAAGATTTAGAATATTATCTTTATAAAAGATATCCAGTTACTACACATGCTATTGCATTAATAGAACATAATAATATAGATTTAGTTGGTATTCCTTTAACAGAGATAAATGGTGAAGTATTTGAAAACCATGGTGAAGTAGTTGAGACTAAATTCACCATAGGTAAAATCATTAGAACATTTAAATTAAATATACCTTTATCATTAAGAGAGAAAAAGAGAATACCTGAATATGTAGATGACTTTGAATGTTTAATTGCTTTACTTAATAATAGAAAGAGTAGAAACATGTTAGACCATAAAGTTACTCTACCCAATTTTCCAGATATTAGTTTAGTAGATATAATAACATTTTATAATACATTAACTTATAATAATAAAAGAGTAGTTGATACTGAAATTATTAAAAAATTAGAAGATGATTTTGAATTACTTCCTAAAGAGTTAAGAGAAACTAATAGAAATGCATACGGTATAACTAAAGGTGAAAATTTCATAGATACTTTAAATGGCGATATGAAAATACCTAATACAAGATTAAAGAAAAATTATGGAGGAATAAGAGATGAATATTGAAAACTTATTTAATATGTTAAAGTCTTTAAGACAGTTTACTAATCTTTTAAAAGAAGATATGACTTTAGAAACTTTAACAACTATTAGAGAACTAAAAGGTTTTGAAGTTCTAGAAAACTATGAGAAGATGTTTGAAGTGGATGGTGTTGGTACTAAGAATGCATTAAGAAATTATATTGTTAACGAAATTAACTCTTTATCTACTGGTATTCTTGAAGTATCAAAATATGATAATGCTGAATTAAAATCATTTGTTAGTGATACTTTTAAAGTTCCTGAAATTGATAGTGATAAAATAAAATACCTTGCAGATAAAATAGAAGACCCTGAGGCTCTTAGTTTAGTTTCACACAAACTTTCTATAGCTGAATACCTTTCGAGTCTTGTAGACGATTCTAAGTACATTAATTACGCTAATACAGATGAAGATTTAAAAATCAAATTAGATAACATTAAAGATAAATATGATTCACTATTAAAAATGGTAGAAAAGAGTTTAGATAATAGTTCTATCGTTATTATAGATGTACAAGATGGTATCTATGGATTTGGTGTTGATAATTCTTCTGAAAGATTTGAATTAAAAGATTATATTCTTTTACTTAACAAAGATTTAAAAGGTTTAATATCTAAACTAGATGGTAATGTAAAAGATATTAAAGATAATATTTCTTCTATTGATTATAATGCTAAATTAGCTAATGAGTTAAAAGAAAACTTTATGAAATCTGTTGATGAATATTGTAAAGGTATTATTTCAGAAGATGTATTTACGCATCTTACTAAACAACAAATAGATGTTATGGAATTCTATAGTAGAATAGTTTTATCTTATATTGCGTCTATTGTAAATTACATAGAGTATATAAGTAACTATGTTAATAAGATTAAAAATATTGATAACGCAGTGGAAGTTTCTTACAGTTTATTCGTTAAGAGTGAATAATGCAATATAATTTAATATTAAGAGAGATAGAAGCTATTAGTGCAACTGAAAGAGAATATGAAAGTATACAATTTAAGATAATAGTACATAATAAAGATTATGATATTAGAGTTACCATGTTTGAATCGTTAGAGTTTAAAGCTGACTATAATAATAAAATAGCAGACGATATATTCTTACATTTTAATATGGGACTTGGTGATTATACATATGAATTATTACCTTATAAAGATAACACTGAAATTACTGTTATAAAATCTTTTAATAATATTGCATTTGAGAATATAACTTATAAAGCAGTACTTATTAACGATAGTAAAAATTCTCATGGTGTACAAGGTAATATATCTAAAGAAATATTAAATAAAGCATCTTTGATTAGAGTATCATTTCAACTTATGGAAAAATCTGTAGAGGTTATAAGAAGTATCAATGTAGATGGTATCTATAGAGATACAACTGTTAAAGATGTACTTGTACCTATCTTTAATAAAAATCTAGCTAATGTAAGTATCAATGGTGAAAAGTTGAATCCATTAATTAATATAGTAGAACCAGATAACACTAAAGTATTTAAACAAATCATTATACCAACGGGAACATTCTTAACAGATGTTCCTAGTTATATTCAAGATACTAAATATGGAATATACTCTGGTGATATAGGTTTCTATATTAAAAACATTAGACAAGATATATTAAACTATAAACCTTGTTTATTTATATTCCCATTATATACTATTAAACAAGACCAATATAGTAGTCTTTATATTTATCATAGTGATAATAAAAGATCTAAAGCTGTTGTTAATAGTTATGATAATAAAAACAACATATTAAAAATATCAACTTCAGCAGTTGATATGTTAGAAAAAGGTGAACGAGATTTTATAAATGATGGAAATGCTGTTACATATAGTAGTATGGAAAACATATATAATTATAACTCTACTGTAACTAATGATAAAATTAATTATACTAGTAAAACACAACTTGGTTCTGACCATTACGAAACACAAGATGGTTTAAGGTCTGAAACATATGTTGGTAATATAGATAATGTATTTAAGTATCATTCTAACTTAGCTAATAAAAATATGGGCTTATATAAATTCAGATGGAATATGAGTAATCATAGACATATCTATCCTGGTATGAATACAACAGTATTTTATCAGATAGATGATGAAGTTAAAACCCTAGTTGGTGTTATTCAAGGTTACTATTCTATTTATAACCAAGCATTAAAAAATGAAACTACTTATCTTATGATAAAATTAAGAGAGGTGAATAATGAGTAGTATTATAAGTTTAGAAAAAGATGTTTGTGAGAGATTATATAAAGAAAGTAAAGATGTTTTAAAGATATCTGATAAAACAGAAGTATTGTTAGATAATAAATTAGTACTAGATATATTTAGTAGAAATATAGCTTTATATATTTATGGTAATGATAAATATCCTTTTGAGGATAATGAGTTTAAAAAGGTTATTACTTTTGTTAATAATGAAAAAGTTGAACTCTCTGTAGGAACTATTAAGAAAAATGTAAATAGTGATTCTACATTAGTATATGGAATAATAGATTGATATCATTCGACTAATCATAGTCGAATGATATTGTTTCTTTTTTATGTTGTTGTGTAGATTTTACTTTACCATCTTTATTAAAATGTGATACTACTTTATCCCAAGGGTTTTCGCTTAGAGCATCTACAATATCTTTTTTATTTTCTGTTAATACAGTTTTAAGTTTTTGTTGAGCTGCTTCACTATTACCCATTCTCATAGACTCTGCCATATCAGAGAAAGTTCTATTAAGGTTAGATAATTTACCAGATTGATTACTTATAGTTTTAGAACTACCTATAGCTGGTGGTAAAGATATAGTAACTTCACCATTTTCATTAATCAAATCTATTACCTTAATATCATTACCAGCTAGCTTAATTAATTCAGCTTGTATATCTTTAGTTGGTAGATTACCATTTTTAATAATAGTTGGTAAATGTCTTTCTAAAAAAACATTTTGGTCTAATTTAACTCTATCACTTACTAGAACAGTATTGATAGAACTAATCATCTTTTCTAATTCTTCTTTTGTTTCCATCATTATTCCCCAATTAATATGTTATTAGCAATATCATTTTTTAAAGTATATGTAGTAGTTTTATATATAGCTACTATACTCACTGAATAAACCCATATAGATTTATTTGTTACAAACTCATATGTAACATCAACAGTAACACTATCATAGTAATAACCATATAATAATGTTAATGCTTGTTTAATAGCATTTGCAGTAGCATAACCATCCTCATTTTCATTTATAATATACTTATGACTTTTTATATTATAATAGTTAGATTGGTTCTCATCGCTTGCTACAAACATATGTAATAGTTTTTTTAAAATTATATTTCTATCAGTAACATATCCTGCTGTACTGAGAGAAGGAAATATCTTTTCAGCCATCTATCAACTCCATTCTTACAACTTCTAAAGTAAGTGTATAACTTCCTCTAAAATTATTCATTTTTAATCGGTATGCAACATAAACATTTTGATTTAAAAAATCTTTTACATTGTCTTTAGTAACAGAAGTATCATTAAAAAAATATATACCTTCTATTCTATCTTTATATGTTATAGGCGAAAACACAAATTTACATATTGGTCCTATAGGTATAACTCTTTCTAATCTTAATCTACTTAAATATATAGGAGCTTCATAGTTAATACCAAAAGGTGCATACTTTTGTTGTTGTTCGTATAAATCTATATTAATTGCATTACTAGGTATAAAAGCATCTGGATATATAAAATCACTATCTTTAATATTTTTATATTTGTCTTCTACTAATGAATTAAATAATTGTTTAAACTTAGGAAAGTGTGGTTTATTTACATTACAACCAAAAGCACCCTCATGTCCACCATATTTTAAAAATATATCACTATCTATTCTATTAATATCATGCATGATTTCTAGTATATTAAGATTCTTAACTATACCTCTACCAGAACCAACTAATACATCATTTTCTATCTCTGTAAATATAACTGTAGGTTTATTAAATGTACCACCAACATTAGAAGCAACTTTACCATTAATTAATGCATCTTCTTCTATATCTATTATTTCACATACCACAGTATCGTTAGTAAAGTTTTCTATAATTCTACTAGCATATTTAATAGTCAATGCTTTTCTATAGTTATTAAGTTCCATTACTCTATTAATTAAATCTTCTAATTTATTAAAATCTGTTTCCATTAACATTTCATAAACTATTGCTTCATTATTAAGACAGTTACCACAGTTAACTAATGGTCCTATTTTAATACCTATGTCTGTTTCAGTATATTTAAATATACCTAACTTCTGTTTAAGTAAATCCCAGAAAGGAAACTTACTACTATTCATTACTCTTAATCCACGATTAATTAAAAATCTATTATAAGGTAATGATATCTCCATACAATCAGTAACAATAGAAACAGCTACATATGGTAGTAGTTCATTACAACCATTATAGTTGTTAGTTTTGAACATTAAACTATATGTTTTAATAATAACCATAAATGCTACACAACATCCTGATATTGATTTATCATATGTACTATCTTCTCTTAATGGATTAACAAATACATCAGCATAAGTAGGATAATATTTTATGGTATGGTGGTCTGTTATAAGAAGTTCCATGTTAGTTTTTTCTTTTAATATTTTAAACATCTCATTATCATTAGAACCATGGTCTGCAGCTATAAGTAAACCTATATTTATTCTACTATCTATTTTAAGTATTTCTTCTATAAGTTCTTTATTAAAACCATTACCATTCTTTCTTCTATTAACTATAGTGATAACTTTTTTAGGATTAACACTTAATATATCAACTAGACCTTTTGTAAGAACAACAGCTGAATTAATACCGTCACAGTCACTATCGGTAACTACAGCTATATAAGAATCCATATCTATATGTTTCATTATTAGTTTAGCTGCTTTATCAGTATCTTTTAATTCTTCTAACTTATAATCATAATTAAAATCAGATTCTATAGGTTTACCATATTTAGTTTCTAAGAAACTATAATCTATTTTTTTAGTTATAAGATTACTATCTATTTTTATCCCTTTCATAAAGTACCTTTAAATATAAATTTCAATAATATACGATAGCCATATATAATATTTATTGATATATTATAAGGAAGTGGTATGGGGTCTATTGTTTACGTTAATCCAGATAATACACAAAGTTGTTTAAATGCAAATAGTGTTGATATTAATGGGAACCTATTCTTTAACGTTAAGATAGGAAATAAAGCTGGTTGGGAAATAAGATACTCTCTAGATTCTAGAATTTATAATCCTAAAAAAGATAGTATTTTACCTTTAACAGGTAATTATTATATTTTAAAACCGATTATGAAAAATAAAAATATTATTAGAGATAAACATAATAATACATATTATGCTATTAGTAAAAATAATAGTTTCGAGTACAAAAAAGATTATTACATATTTTGGGATAGTCTAATTTTAGAAAGTGAATTTAAAATATTAAATAGTAAAAGTATTTCTATAATTGGTAAAGGTAAAAGATTAATAGAAGATAAAGAATATATTTCTTTAGTTGTAGAAGTTTTTGAATCAGGTTTTTTAGTAGTATCTGATAAAAATAAAACTTATAGGTTAGAAATTATTAATGGAAAAATAATGATTAAGGAGTCTTAACATGGAAGTAGATGTACAAGATAATAAAGAAGACTTTAAAATATCTGATTTGGTTAAAAAATCAAATGAAGATAAATCACTAAGTGAATTAGTTAGTGATAGATTAGTAGAACTTTATAAACCTAAAGAAGAAAAGAAAAAGTAATGGAAAAGATAACACAACTTATTCCATTATTAGATAAAGAACTTAAGCTAGAGAATTTTACAAATAAAGTAGCTGAAGATTTATTAAGAAAAATAATGGTATTTAAAATAGAGCTATTACAAAAGAATAATGACTTTATGATGTTTATTAGTTCTAATCTAACAGGTGTTTATAATGCAGTATTCTCTCAATTGGATAGTGAAAGATATTTTTCATTATTTGGTGTAAGTGAAAAAAAACTTATGGTTAAAACAAATGATTTACCAGATATAACACCTGAATGGAAAGTATCTAGCAATCCCTTATACCTTATTAATATTTATTTAATACATAAATACTCTACTTCTAATTATCCTAGAAAAGAAGAAGCTATAATGATTCTATTTGAAATCATGAGTTATAAAATTTTAACTAGTATTTTATATCAATTCTATAAAACTAAATTAACAGTTGATGAAGCTAAAGCAGTATTTGAAAAATTAACTTTTAAATTCCTTATTAAGAAATTAGGAAGTTGGGATAGTGTTGTTAAGTATAAAGCTGAGTTAGTATTAAAAGATGGTACTTATTACGATAGTATTATGAAATTAAGTACACTAGATGCAGTGTTAACTATTAATGCTATACAAACTAGTTATAAGAGTTTAATTAAGTATATAGCTAATATTTCGCATAGTGGTACTAAAGATAAAATATCTTCTTCTAGTATAGTAGAAATGACTAGTGAAGGTAAACTTATTAAAGATATGGTTAATAGTAGTGTTTATGTTAATTATATTAATGGTATAGTTAAATTTGAAAATGATTTTATTAACAGTGGTTTAATTAAGATTGTTATAAGTAAAATCAAAAATGTTGATTTTGATAATGTTAAAAATACATTACAATATATTTCTAGAAATGAAGCTGATACAAAATATATAGAAAAGATTATAGAATATTCTTTAGAGTATTTAAATAGTAGAGGTGAAAGTTTCTCTGGTGGTAATTTAAACTATATAACTTCTTTAAAAGGTTTTTGGTCTTCTGGTAATAATAACCTAAAAGATATTAAGAATAAAATAAAAGAGACTAGTTTTAAAGCTACAGGTAGAAAAACAGATTGGATTTTAAATGCAACAACTATAACAGTAATATGTTATATATTTACTAGAGCTGTAACAAAAAATAATATTTAGATAGCATCTACATCAGTAAGCATATGCTTACTGATGTAGAGATGTTAAATAATTTTTTAAAGTGTTGTATTCTTCTAGAGATAAAGATTTTAATTTAATAGGTGGTCTATTAGTACTAACTATTCTTTTAATAATGTACATTATTAAATATAATGTATAAGGTACTTCTGATTTAGAATTAACAACATTTAAAACTTCTTGTGGTAATTTTAAATCTAGACATTCGTTTAAAGTATTAACATTATCATCTTTATATAACTTAAAGTTATTAGTCTTTCTGAAAGCATTTGAGCTATCTTCTAAAGCTTTTAAATCTTTTACAGTAATGTTAATAACATTATCACCTACTATTGAAATATATCTTAATATGTTTTGATTCACTTGTTTTCCTTTTTATAATTTTTGTACTACTTGATTTACTAACACATATTGACAATCATCTATAATTAAACAGATAATATCATCTTCTATCATTACCATCTGTTCTGTATTAACAGGTGATATAATCTTTTCTTCTTTTATTTTTTCATAGTTTTGATATATAGATATACACTCACGAGTCATTAAGTAAGAATAATCATTATCTTCATAATATCCTAATACTTTATTATCTGGATTTACATCTTTAAAGTCTGATACTTCTTGATCCTCATAATAACATGTTATACTTAAATTACTTTTAAAAGTATTTTTACTATTACCAGCTACTGATTTATTGGCAAAGTATATATCTATACTATTATTACAAATTACAGAAGCATAATAACTACTACCTAAAAATATTTCAAATTCTATAATATCAACTATTTTTAAATCACTATTTAAAACTATAAATTTACATAATGTTTGATTATTAATATCATAACATAAAACATAATAACAATCATTATGAAATAATACATCAGCTATTGTAACATTTAAGCTTAACTCTATTTCATTTTCTATTTCTAAAGTTTTATGATTCACTATAGCTAATGCTGTTTTATCTGTTTTAGAATAAAACATAATAAGTTTATTGTTAAGATTTTTAATTCTAACAAAACAATCTTTATCTAAAAATAAAGTCTTCAAATTATCTCCTTATTATAATTTGGGGTTAACTATAGAGTTATAGTAGACATATGTCTACTATAACTTATAATAATTTTTAATATTTTCTATAGACTTAGCATCTAAACCTAAGTTGTTTAGGTTAGCTATTCTTTTCTTATTACTATTTCTTGTTTCTCTATCAGCAAGATCTTCGATGATAGTTGCAAGTTGTGCAAATGTAGCTAAATCTTTTTCAGATTTTGTCCATAATGTGCAGTTAAGTAAAGTAACAGGATTGAAGTTTACATCTTCTAAGAATGTTCTATTAAGTACATCGAATTTAAATTTAAACTCTGTAGTATTTTCTAATTTTAATGTTCTTAATAAAAGGTTATAAAGTTTTCTATTACCATTATTAGATTCTACTTCAGTCTTTTTGTTATATGCATTAATAACACCAACTAATTCAGCAGCAAACATTTTAATATCTAAATGACCTTCTGCAAGTAATTTATCTAATAAATCTGTAGTAGAGTTATCTTTACTAAATGCAATAGCTTCTGTTAAAGAGAATGTATAGTTTTTAGTAGGTACTACTTCTTCTTGAATCTCTTCAATTGGTTGTTCTGGTTCTTTAATATCTTCAGATTCATCTTCCAGCTTAATTTCTTCTGGAACTTTATCTTCACCTTGAACATCAGTATCTTCTACTTTATCTTCAGGATTAATATCATTAGATTCAACAGGTTCTTGAACTTCATCTACTGGACCTTGTGTTAATGCTTCAGTATTAACTGTAGTATCTTCTGTGTTTTCAAGTTGGTCTACTAATTCTGTTTTTACTTGTTCATCAGTAGTTACTTTTGGAGAATTATATTCTCTATTATTTTTTCCCATATTTTATATCCTTAAATATTTATTATAATCATTTATTTTATAAGTTTAACTAGTGATTGAATGCTTTCACTATTTTTAAAGTTATAAACAGAAATACCAGAAACATCAGTTACTCTTAAGAAAAAGTTTAAACTACCTAATTTAGTATAGTCATATTTTTTACCTTTTTCATATACAGGTGGTCTTTCACTACCATCTGGTGAATAACATAATAACATATCAACAGGGTTAGTACAATCTCTACCTAATAGAGTTTGAACTTGATTTGCATAGATTGCTCTAGAACCTTTTTTAAGTTCGTTATACTTTTGACCATATAACTCAGCAGCATGATTATAAGGTAATTCATAATAATTTACAATTACAGGTTTAGTTGTATTTTCATTATAACCTTTAACATATGGTAAATAATGTTCAACTTTAATATTATCTATCTCTAGAATTTTATTTTGAAGTTTATCATCTGTTCTTCCATTATGTCTAAACACAAAACCTTGTTCTGATAATATAGTAGCAACAACAACTATTTTTTTCATAGTATCTTCATCTGCTTCAAAAGTATGAACTGCAAATGATTTACCAACTTTTTCAAATGAATCAGTATCTATTTTTTTAGAAGTGATAGTCTCTACTTCATACATATTAACAGATGGTTTCTTTTTGAAATCTTTATTGTATGGTTTATCCCATTGTTTTTTTTCTTGTTGAGGTTCGTCATTCTTAACTAACTTCTCTAAATCGTTAAAATCCATTTAAAAATCCTTTCATGGTTATATCAATAATATAACCACTACAAATAAATGTAGTGGTTACGACTTACACTAGTTTAATAATATATTGTTATATTTTTTTATCTTATATATTTTGTTATATCAAAATTAACTAATTGCTTAGCGGCTTTATGTAATTTACTCATAGAGATATTTAATACTACACCACCTGATGCAATGATTAATAAAGAAATACCATTTCTATATTCTTCTAAATCTTTACCACCACATACGGTACAAAAACTATCTACATACTTACAATATTGTGTTGACCTAATTTCAACTGTTTGACCTATATAATCTTTTAAATCCTCTTTAAAAGTAGATATACCTTTTTCTATAAGATAAACATTTTTATAATTTTTATAGTTCTTTTCTGTTATATCTATAGGTAAACCTTTTTTAGACTCACAATCACCATCTTTAATAGTTAATGTATTAGAAGCTCTTTGCATCTCTTTAACTAATGAACCACCTTGTTGTGTTTCAGCACCTCTATCATAAGAACCTTTTCTAGCTGAGTTCATAATAGCTCTAAGTTTTCTTTTATCTTTTGGATAACCTTCTGATAATGATTCTATAACAAATGTACTATCTTTACCTGTATTATCAAATCCTGATTCAACACCAAATGACATATACATACGAGGTCTAGAGTTGTTTACAATTTTTCCAGAAAGTATCTTACCATAAGATGGGTCTTTACTAATATATTTATTATCGTATTTTTTTAACTCGTTAACAAACTGTAAAGCTTTTATTTCATCTTCTATCCATTCTGGACCATAATCTTTATCATACTTAGCTCTAAGTTCTTTTTTAAAGTTACCCATACCAGGAGCAGGTGTTGCTGATACTTTAGTAAATGAATAACTAAATTGTTTATTAGTATTTAAACTAAAACTTACAGCATTAATAAACATATCTCTTTCATCTACAGTTATTATACCATTCTTTAATAAGTTAGGTATTTTAGCTTCTAAAACTTTAGGAGTAAATATATTATTAATATAATCTATCTTATTATTAAAAGGATAAACGACTGTTAAAAGATTTGCAATAAAAATACCTATAGAGGTATATATATCTTCTTTAAGACATGGTATATCAAATTTCTTAAGTTTGATAGTATCTGTTATTTCTAACATTGGTTTATCTCTAGCTACTGTTGTTTCTAAAAGATGTTCATCTACTTTAAAGTATTTAATATTATCTTTAATAACAATATATTCATACTCTTTATTATCGGTATGAATACTAAACATTTCCAGATACCATATATTATCTAAATATATTTGTTTCTTATAAGCATATAATAAATATTCTACTTTATTCATCACTTGCTCCATTTAAAATTGTTGTTAATCTTAAATTAACATTAGATATTACATTATCTATTTCTAATATAGGTTTATTAAATAAACTTAAGATATAATCCCTATCTAAAGCTTTAGTTAAATCCACTATAACATCATAATGATAAAACAATAATGTAAATACTATTTCATCAGTAACCTTTTCTAATTCATCTTTATAATCGTATTTATTAATTAAATTCTTAAATACTCTTTCTGTAAGTTCACCTTTAATAATATCTAAATCATTTTTAATAGAAAGATTATAAATAATATCACCAGTCATAACTTCTTTAAATAAAATAGTAGACTTAATTTTTTCATCATACTTACTGAACAATACAGCTCTTTGTATAAGTTCCATATTATATGTTTTTTCTTCTTTAAGATTGTTTTCTATAAAGTTAAAGAATAATGGTGAAGTATGAACTGCTTCTATAGCATCACTTGTTTCTTCAAAATATAGTGCATATAGTAAATACACTTTATCATCTTCTGTATAATCACCATTTATTATTATACTTACTTCTTCTTTATAATAATCTAAAATATTTAAATTATATATTAAGTACACTGTTTTAAAATAAACATCAAATGTTTTTTCATCTTTTATTACTATACCAAATAACAGAAGATACTTATCTAAAATATTAAAAAATTCCATTTTAAATATTGCATAATCTTCATTGTTATCGTTTAGTATTAACATATCTTCTAAAACATTTAAATCAACATTTAACTCATCTGTTGAATCTTTACTTAATATACTGTTTAAATAAATAAGAATATTATCATAAGTCTGTTGAACACTTTCTCTACCTTCAAATACACTTTTTAACATAAGTTATCCTTATTATAAATATCATAGATTAATTTTACCAAGTATTATATATGAATTACGCATATAAAGGATATGGTATGGGAAATGATAATATTTTGACAAATGGTGTTCACCAAAAAGAAACACCTATAAATGGTGATTGGGATACTTTAAAAAAAGATACTTCTAATTTAATATCGACGATTGAAACAACTATTGTAGACATAGTAGATAGTGATAATGATAAAACAAAAGGTTATAAAAATTCTTTAAATTATTTATTAGGTAATCTTAAAAACTTTAAAGGTAAAATTGAAAATAAAGCTGGTATTGTAAAAACAGAAGATGATAACTATACTGATTTTTTAGAGAATAGATATTATTTAGAAAAAGAAAAATCTGAGTTATCTGTTTTATGTAGTACAGTAAGTGTTTTAAAAATGACAAAGGAGATGTAGTGGAAAATAATAACGAAAATGAAGTAGTTAAAATTATACCCGGTGATGTTATAGAAGACACACCAGTAGTTACAGATGAAGGTAAAAAAGCAGCTGAAGATTTATTAGAACATCAAGATAATGAGTATGAACAAAGTTTAACAGAACTAAAAGAAAAAGATAATGTTGGTGTTTATAAAAACATAATACCAGATAATGAAATAAAAGATGATGAAATTATATCATTACCAACTTTACCTAGTAATATACTTTATAGTTATATCCAGGATTCAGCTTTAATAAAAGAAGAGTTATATAGTAAAGATATAAATACATCACATGCAGTACTTACTAATCTTGGTTCAGTTCCTTATAGTATAGAACATGGTTTCTTTAAAAATATAGTTCCTGGTGATGATATTAAATCTGAGATAGTTTATAAAGATAAACCTATTAAGTTTGAAGAAGTTAATATAAGAAGTGGTAATAATAAAAGAGCCGCTATAGATAAGATTAGAAATGTTACTAGAGTTGGTAAAAATATTCAGGTTCCATTATGGAATATCGGTATAAGAATTACAATTCTAGTTCCACCCGTTAATGCTGTTTATGATTTAAAGAAAAAACTTAGAGATTTAAATATCGAAGCTGATGTTGATACAGGTGGTTTATTATATAGTAATAAAAAGATTAAACTTTATAAAGAGATAACAGAGTTTATTTCTAAATATATATTAGATACTACTTTAGATATACCAGAAGATAAAGTTTTATATGATTTTGTTCCTGTTCAAGATATTGCTTTAGCAATAGTTGGGGCTTCTTTAAGTTTATATCCTAACGGTAACATAGTTACAATAGCTTGTGCTAAAACAACAGAAATAATTAATGGAATACCTAAATGTAATTTTGTTGCTAATAGTAAAGTAGACCCTAGAGATTTAGTAAAAATAGATAGTAGTAGAGTAACTGATGTTATGTTAGATATTATATCTAGAAGAAATAGTAAAAGTGTTAGTGTTCAAGATATAGAAACTTATAGAAATGAATATATTAAAGATGAAAGTTATAATAAGATAGTTGTTCCTTATGATACTGGAGATTTAGTATTTACTTTAGGTAATCCTGTTATTAGTAAATTTATTGGTAGAGGTGATAAATGGTATGATGATTTAGTAAGTCAACTTTATAATGTTGGTAACTTAACATTTGAAGCTAAGAAAGAAGAGATAGAAAAAATTATAGAACTTAGTGTACTAGGTACTTATAATAGTTATATAACTTCTATTGAAGTAGATGGTGAAGTTTATACTGATGAAGAAACTATTGATGAATTACTAAATGAGATATCACAAGATAACTATCTATATAATATCTATATGAAAAGAGTGATGGAATTTATTAGTTATAATACTTTAGCTAATATAGGAACTAATAACTTCTTATGTCCTACTTGTAACAATAAACAAAAAGATGAAGAAGAAATAAAAAATATCTTTGAAATGGAATATGTATGGATGGATCCTATTGCCTATTTTTTGGAGATAATGAACTCAAAACTTACCAAGATGCAAAAAAGAACAACGAACTAGAAGGTAATTATGTATTTAGGAATTTGAGTTCTGAAATTATAAAAGGTCTTGATATTTATTTAAATAATTATCAGGACTATGTATTAAAATATAAAGTTATTGATAGTATTAAAAATGATTTAATCAACATGAAACACAAAATGAATCTTATAGAAACTAAAGAGTTTTTAAAAGAAGCATATTATAATAGAACTGGTATAAGTAATGTAAATGAGTTATTTATATTTGGTACAAGTATTTACAATCCTATGTTAAATAACAGTTTCTTAGAAGCTAGTTTATTTATTAAATTCCAAGAGAATAATATATATCAAAATACTGGTATTAGTTTTGAAGTGTTTAAAGCTTATACTAAAGATGAACAGAATCTTATACTTGGTACTATGAAGAACATACTGATTAATAAAACTAATACTGTTAGTGATGCTTTAGATGAATTACAAGGACAAGGAGAAATATGAATAATATTTATATTGGTATGGATGAATTATTCGATACAAGAATCACTATGCTTTCTTCTATAAACGAAGATATTGCCATTGATGTATTTAATAAGAATTATAACTTAAGAACTAACGATACTTTTGGTTTTATACCTTATAGTGTTTTTAGTACTTATTACAAGACTAGAAACAAACATATTTTATTATATAGTTTACCTAGTTTTGTTTATAAGATTATAGATAATATAACTTTAGATTTTTATTCTGATTTAAAAAATAATGAAGTTGAATTACAAACACTTTATGTTAATACTCATCCTTATAATTTTAACGAAGAAGAGTTAGATAGATTTAGAGAGACATTTAAAACTTATATTAAAAATGTGGAAATAGAATTTATAGAATATTCTGATTATGATTTAACACCTAAAGTTTTAGAAACGCTTAATATAGAAAACATTATTAAATATAATGGCATAGATTGGTTAGAACAACAAAATAGATTACTTAATATTGTTGATAACCCTATGGTTAATAAAAACTTATATGTACCTGCTTTGATTAATTTTAAAATAGGTACTAAAGTTAATAAAGAGTTATTTAATGCTATTGCTAAATCATTAGGTATTTTTATAAATGTATATTTTACAGATGTAATCTATTGGAACATGATAAAAAAATAAAAAAAGAAAAGTTATATAGATCCTACTTGTTAGTAGGATCTATATTCTTATTAAACATGTCTAATGCTCTATTCCAGTTAGCAATAATAATATTTCTGTCACTATTACTAATCTCTTCCATATCACAATTAATGTACTCTGTTATCATATCGTCTTCTTCGCTGAAGTGACCATCCATAACAGACATATATCTAACTTCTGATTCATATTTATTATGTACATATTTAGATTCACTGTATCCATTAATCAGACCTCTATCATATAGATTTCTTAATCGTTTATTAGCCATGATGTATTCTATAGTTTTTAAATTAGCTTCTCTAGTATCTTTGTAATAATACAATGTGTCTTCATCATTACCAGTTAATTCTAAATCTCTTAAAGACCTTTTAACTCTGTTAATATATTCATCACTATGTTTATACTCAGCTTCTCTATAGTTCTCTAAATAATAACTATCTTTAGATACATAATTTCTCATTCTATCAAGCTTTTCTCTATAATAATCGTTTATACCATTATTATTGTTCATTCCATACAATACTGGTGCTAGAACATCATCTGTTACATTATTATAAATTTGCATAATATTACCCTTAACTTACTTCTTTCCAGAATGTATCATCTTCTTCTTCAGTAACTTTTAACCATTCTCCTAATAAAGCATTACCAGGAGATTGCATAGTCATAAGTCCACTTGTTTCAAAAGGTGCATTATAACCAACAATATTATAATGTGCTTCGTATATACTAAATCTTTCAGCTACATAATTATCTAATAATATCATTAAGTTAAGTTGATCCAAAATCTTCGGCTTATATCGCTACTATAAACCCGTAGTTAAACTACTGCTCTAGGATTTGCCTAGATGTTGAGACTATATCAATACCTCTTTCTCCCTATGTACACTAGGTTAAGAGAAAGTAGGTTCCTAACATTTCCATTTAAGGGATTCCATACCCACTCGCTTGAGCCGTACACGGTGACAAAACCGTTAGTCGTTGAACTCACACGCTCTAGTTACCTAGATGACTGCTCGTCTTTTAAGGTGCTTTGCTGCTGATTACCCATTATAAATGTTATATTTCACTTAACCCATGTACAAGTTAAGTTGTTATCATACTTATTGAACACTTAAGTTCATCTTACCATCTTTTACAAAGTATACTCAAATACTGTTTCCAGTGTATACATAGTGGGTAAGCTTTAGTGGCTTCCAGTCAATTAGAAAGGTTACATTTATATATCTCTATATAAAGGGCAATTTTACCATCATACGATGTCTTCAGTATACCGTTGATGTTATCTCAATATACCACGCAGTTTTACCTGCTACTCTGATTTTCACCAGACAACTAAGTTTATTACTTAGAGGAAGTTAGTTTAATACTAACTTGACGAGACTATATCTTATATTAAAATCTATTTAATATCTTCTTGTTTCGATTTAAGTTTACACACCTACTTAGGCTCTACTCTACTCACTTTAATCTATTGTTATTATAGACCAACCAGTTATTACCCTATGGTTGTGATTATCCATATCTAAGTATGGAGTTAGTTTTCGATAGTCGTTGAACTCTTACTTATTACTAAGTACCAGCTGCGTGATTATCCAATCTTCATAAGTTGTCACTATACTTATATTCATTACTATATAAGCTTACAATGTTATTTTGTAAAGTATTATGAAGCTCTAAGGAACTCCCCGCAATTAAAGAAGTTAGGAGACAATGATTGCTTATCTCCATTACCAATAGATACTATCTTTTTAGACATACCTAAGGTTTTAGTTGTATCTTTTTTAAACTTTCCATATACTTTAAGTATAGAACCAGGCATCAATGTTGGCAAGTATATTCAAGTAGTTCGTTACTCTACTCAGCAGCTTTACCTGCATCTCTAACTTTCATTAGACAACTAGGGTTTTTCATCCTAGAGGGTATAACACTAACAATGTTATACGTTTAGACTATATCTTCACCTTGTACATATATGTACTTAAGGGCAACCGTTTCCATTTAAGGGATTCCATACCCACCTACTTAGGCCGTACTCTCACTAGGAGATAGTCGTTGAACACATCTCATATACTTATAGTACTTAGAGACTTTGTTGCGTCGATTACCCAATCTTCATAAGTTTTGACTATGCCGTTATGAATCATTACTCTAACGGTATTACACTGTATATCTATTTCTAGGTGTAAGTAGTATTATGAAGCTCTAAGGGCGTTCCCGCTATTAGATTGATAAGTCGATTGGATTTCTCCAAAAGGAAACCTAAAATTTCTTTGAATACATAAGTGTATTCTTCCACCTGGTGATTCTGCTGTTATTATATCTAAAGCTTCTGATATGATTGGAGAAACAGTATTAACATGTGCATAAATATGTCTTTGTGCTTCCATATACTTCATACCAAATCTTTTAACCATAATATTAAGTATCATTGGTTCAAATGCTGTAACACCTATATTATATGGTATTTCAACTTCATCATATCTATGTGGTCCTGGTATAGATGTAATAGTACATCTAAAACTAAATGGAACTCTAAATCCAAATATATGTTTTCTTAATAACTTTTTCTTACCTGCAATATAATCTTTTACTATTCCTCTATCTGACTCAGATAACATACTTATAGTCTTAGCTGTTAAGTTAGACATCTTGTTTTCTGTTATATCATCATGACTTAATAACCAACCATTAACAACATCAATAGTCGTACTAACTAATAGATTAATAAATCTACCTTTATTAGTTGCTTCCATAACGAATAGTTTTTTATTATGTATTGGTAGGTGTTTAGAAAATATATCTTCTCTCTTAGTTTCCCAAATGTTTATAATATCATTTAGTGTTTGAAGAAGATGACTATCTCTTTTGAATTTAGAAACATTTTTAATATACTCTATAATCTTAATAAAGTTATTAAGCATGTTCGGATAAGACCTTTTACCTACTAAAGATAATAGACCGTGAATATACTCTGGTTTCTTAGTAGGATTATAAGAAGTATCTGATAAATATCTTAATACATCAAATTTTCTATCTATACTATATCTTACCATACTCCAGAAAGTTGTATTAATAAAAGGCATATTATTAAATGCTCTAATCCATATAACTGGTTTAGAACCCTTTTCTTCTTTACATACTGTTTTACATAATGGACAAACTTTACCTTCTCTAAATTTAGATTTAAAATTACCACAATTACAAGATGGTAAATTCTCCACATAATTTTTATTATAAATAGTATATAACTCTTCATTAACAGCATTAGACGATGTATTATCTATTAATGCATTAATATCATTAACAACTATTGTACTATCTTTTCTTACCGAATCATATAGTTTATCATTGTTATTTATTATCTGTGTAACACCCATAGTTTACTCCTAAAAAAAATTGACAAAACAAGTTATCTTATAGAGGATAGAAAATCCTCTATAAGTTGTATTAGAATGCTCTATAACCTCTTGGTCCATTTCCAGAACCAGTTGTTGCACTGTAGTAGTTATTAGAACCATAACCTTGTCTTCTCATATACGTATTAGAAGTTCTTGGTGCTTCATATAGTGGAGTATAAGAAATTCTTACACCTGAATTTTGAATTAATTCAGAGATACCTTCTTCTGTTAAGAATAATCTTCCATATGTACCAATGATTTCACCATCAATACCAATTTCGTTTAATAATGTAGCTAAGTTAGATACTGTTGCACCTAAGTCTTGTGAACTATCATTAGTAATTCTTGCGAATCCTAAAACTAAACTAATATCTTTAGTCATTGTAGCAATTTTAGAACAATCAATGTCTCTTACATCTCTAGTATTTCTATCAAAGTATTCAACATATGGTAATGCTAAACAATAATCGATTAAATCTGATTGATAATTTCTACCAATTAATTTAGATGCTGCTGTTCTTACTGCAGGGTTTGCACTTCCATCTAATAAGTAACCTACTTCTTCTAAGTAACCAGCATTAGGAATATCTAAAGCCATTAAAGGAGATAAGATTAAACCTTCTAAGATTTCTGATTTTTGACCAGGAGTTAATTTACCGAAGTCTACATTTTCTTCTAAAGTTACACCAATTAAATCTGTATATTTATTAATGTTACTTAAGATGTAACCCATATACATATCTCTTGCTAACATATTAGCACCAGTTAAGATTCCCATTAATGCATAAGAGCTTGTAGCTGATAAACCAGATACATCTGTTAAGATAACAACAGGTCTTAATTTTTTGTTAATAATAGGAGCAGAGTTAGGAGCAGAGTATTGTTGTCTTACTTCTTCCTCTTCAGGAATTAAATCAATATAACCATATGCATATGCAACTTCTTTGTTAGTAGAGTTGTTAGAAACTTTACTTGTGTTGTTGTTAGAACTTAAAGTTAATTTGAAATCAGCTCTTAAAGCCATACCAGTTTTACTCATTCTAGTTCCATTAGGAATAGTTTGATAAGTTACTTTAAAGTTTTTACTTACATTTGTTAATGTTAAGTCTTTACCTGCAGCAATGATTGGTGCAACATCTAATAATCTTGAAACTAAGATAAAGATATCTTGGTAAGATTCTTCAGCATATCTAACAATAGAAGTACCAATAAGTTTGAAGTCAGCAATTGTTGGATATAAAGATTTAAGTTTTGCTCTAATCTCTTGATCTTCATTTTCTTCGTACATAATATCTAATGTATAAACATCAGCTTCTTTTTGTGTTAAACCTTGAACGAATGAACTTAATGGCATAGCTCTTTTATCATCATCAGTAATGATTGTAGGATAGTAGTATACTACATTACCAACTTTTTTACTAAATGTAATAATTGGATATTTCCATCCATCTGCGATAGGAGTAATATCATATTTATTCTCCATTAACTTTTTCATAGCAGAAACATGTGATTGAACTGTATTAGCCATATCACCACCAATAGCCATGAAACCTGAATAATCAAATGCTGAATCACCTTCTAATTCTGGTTCAATTCTAATATTGAAATCTTCTTGTGGAGCTTTATTACTGTTAGTAGCTCCATTACCATTTTGTGCAGCTTCGCTGAATCTGTTTTCGTCGTCGTATTTTCCTAATGACATGTTGTTCTCCATATTTTTTAGATTAACCTTAGGCCTAAGGTTTTGATTTATGTACATGTTAATTCATATACATCACTTTAATAATATATTGCTATTTTTTATTCGATTTAAAAAATAAATACAAATACATCATACCCTCTTGTATAAGACTATTTACAGTCTTATTGATTTTCATCATATAAGTAATAAGTTACAATTTTTTTTATGATAAATAAAAAATATGATAGGAGATAAAAAATGCTGGATTTATTTACCGAGGAAACTTATTTTACTAAAACAATTGCTATAACCAGTAATCCTGTTGTAGAGAGATTAATATTAAAACAATTAGAAATATATAAAGAGTATATGAAAGATAGAAATTACTATGTTAGTAATAATAATCCTTTTGTTGGTATACTTAATAATGGAATACCGTCTACTGTAAAGGATATGTCTAAAGAAGAACTGTATTTTAATGTTAAAAATAATATTGAATATTTATCTAGTGTTATTGGATGTACTTCTAATAGAGGAAAAGGAAAATATTTTACAGATAATAACTTAACATATATTATATTATTAGATAATGATGATACTAATATAGATAATAAAGATTATGAAGTAGTTAAAGTTTTATATACTGATTATTGTAAGTTAGATTTTAGTTATGGTACTGAAGAAGAAACTATGATAATCAAATTAAACCCTACAGAGCTTATATTAGATTTTGTAGAATGGGAAAAACAAAGAGTTATAGATGATTTACCAAGTAGTTATAATACATATATTGCCACTAGACTTTTACCTAAACTTTGGGATACTAAAATAAACTTTGTAATACTTAATAGACTTATTAATATCTATTATAATTTAGATAATCCTAAATTTAAAAACAAACTTCCTATACAAATACTTAACGTAGATAATATGTTAGATAATGATTTAAGAAGAATATGTAAATTAATATCAATACAAAGAAAACTTGATATAAGAACTGTACTTAATAGTTTTAAATATGTTGGTGTTAAATTAAAAACTATTTTAGATTTTGATAATTATATATTTACTACTAATACATTATGGTTAATATGGTTAGCTAGGATAGAGTATATTAGATTCTTCATAGACCTTAGTAGTACTACAGATAGTAATAATACTAATAATGAATATATTAAATCTATGTATACAGATATTAAAAGATTTGAAAATAGAAATACAACTATGATGAGATTACCAGAAGAGTTACATTTCAATTTCTATGTTGATTATGACTATATAAAAGAAAAAATAAAATACAACTTATAGTTAAGATACACATATGTGTATCTTAACTATTTATAAATTCATCTAAAGCATCTTGCTCTTCTTCTTCTGCAGTTGGTGTATAATCTGGATCTATACCTGTACCATTACAAATTTGACACTCTTCTTCAGTATCTAAAAAATATGCTTTACCACTACCACCACAATTTGAACAACTCTTAGCCATCTTAAATCCTTTTTAATTTTATATTACACCTAAATAATATATTGGTATTATTAGTTAATTTTAATAATACTATTATAAGCTATATTATCTAAATCGATATTCTTATCATCTAGTACAACTATATCACTATCTAAGAATCTACCATACATAGATTTAAAGTGTGCTGTAATAAACAATTGAGAAAAGTTGTTAGCCAAGGTATTTTCTATAACATGATACACATTATGTCTATGTTTATCATCCATGGTGATACCAAATTCATCTAGTATTAAAGGCATGTGTTCTAGATGCATATATTTCATAAAGATTATTCTAAATGATAAATCTACTATATCTTTCATACTACTAGATAACATACTTACATCATCTACAGTTTGGTTATTATCTATTAAAACTCTAAACTTATAATCTAAATCATTTTCTTCACTAATCTGGCAAGGCAGTAAAGTTATATCATAACTCCAAACACTGTTAATAATAGCATTCATTTCAGTCAGAAACTTATTAATAAAACCATTAATAGATTTAGCTATCAATCCTTCGTTTGGTGATAAAGCTTTTTCTGTTAGTTCTAATAACTTTTTATTCTTTTCATATTTTTCTATAAGTTCTTTATTTTTAGTTATTCTAGATTTTATTCTATCGAAGTTGTTAAATTTATCTTCTAATGTAAATAGTGTATCTTTTAAATTATTAATAACAGATTTTAATATCTTATTCTTATTTTTAATAATAGATTTATTTTTATTGTTACTATATTTTTTCAATACATTTAAAAATCTATCTTTTAACAAAATAAAATTATCAATATCTTTTAATAGATTATTGTAGTATTCTATTTTAGATAAACTTTCTCTTTTTATCTCTAATAATTCATTAAGTCTATTTAGTAATCTATCTTTGCTAACTTCTAGATGTTTATTTTGAAGTTCTAATATTTCAGTATCTACTTTAAGTTTATACATCAAATCTTGATACTCTTCATTTCTAATTTTATAATCTTTAGTAACATCTAATAAAATACTTAGTTTATTATTAATAAGATTCATTTGTGTACTCGTAATGGCACCTATAACGTCCTGTAGATTAATATTCCAATAAGTTAATAGATTTATACTTAAATAGTATTCTTTAAGTATTTTGATAAGGTTTATCTTCTTATCATACTTACCAACTTCTTCTAATATATTTTCATACTCTGATTTAATAGTTTCTAACTCTTTTTCTAAAATTGATATTTGTTTTTCTAAATCAAGTTGAGATTCTTTATTATAACCAAAATATTGTTCTGTACCACAATTGTGACAAGATATTTTATTTTCTTCTTTAAAATTATCCATCAAAACTTTATACTCACTATCTAATCTAATTTTATTGTTAGATTTAG
>JACCEC010534386.1_pt1 | contig 29007 bp, 25 predicted proteins | sample 7450121 | NCBI WGS metagenome assembly JACCEC01 (sample SAMN15323455, study PRJNA562643) | freshwater metagenome | isolation source: river surface water | place: USA:Blue River Watershed | collected 2017-08-18 | reverse complement strand
GACCTGGGCACCCTCCCGCACAAAGGCCTGCGCAATGCCTTCACCGAAGCCACCACCTGCGCCTGTGATGATGGCAATTTTGTTTTGAAGTTGACTCATGATGTTGCTTTCTCGTTGAAATATCAGCCGTGGAAATGGATCACGGTCTTGGTGGTGCTCATTTCCTCCAATGCCATGAAACCTTTTTCTCGGCCGTGGCCACTGCGTTTGACTCCGCCAAATGGCAACTCGACACCACCACCTGCGCCGAATGAATTGACAAACACCTGACCGCATTTCAAGGCTTTGGAAACGCGTTGCTGGCGTCCACCGTTCTCTGTCCAAACAGCGGCCAGCAAACCGTAGTCGGTGCCGTTGGCCAAAGCAATTGCATGGGCTTCATCTTTGAAGGGCATGGCCGCCAGCACAGGCCCAAACACCTCTTCTTGCGCCAACGGGTTGTTGGCGGGCACGCGGTCAAACAAGGTGGGTGTGACGTAATAGCCTTGTGGGGGCACACCAGGTGCGATTTGGCCTTGAGCCAACACCTTCAAACCAGCGGCTTGGGCTTGTGCGATGTAGCGGTTGACGCGCTGCTGCTGCGCGATGTTCACCACTGGACCGCAGTCCAAATTCATTTCGGGGGTGCCCACGCGCACTTTGGAAAACTTCTCGGCCACCAACCCCACAAACTGGTCGTAAATCTCTTCTTGTACCAGGAGTCGACTGCCAGCGGTGCAGGTTTGGCCCGTGTTTTGAATGATGCCGCGCACCACAGTGCTGGCAGCCAGCTCCAAGTTGGCGTCTGCAAACACCAAATGCGGTGACTTGCCACCCAACTCCAGCACGCACTTGACCGCATGCTTGGCGGCCGCTTGCTGGATCAACACACCCACTTCATTGGATCCAGTGAAGCTGATGAAGTTGATGTCAGGGTGATTGGCCAATGCCGCGCCGGCTTCTTCACCCACACCACTCACGATGTTGAGCGCCCCTGCCGGAAAGCCCACTTCCAGCGCCAATTCTGCGATGCGCAAGCAACTCATGCAAGCGTCCTCTGCGGGCTTGACCACAACGGCATTGCCCATGGCCAGTGCGGGTCCGATGCTGCGCCCCATCATTTGGGCAGGGTAGTTCCAGGGGATGATGTGTGCCGTGACACCCAAGGGTTCGCGCAGCAAATTCACTTGGTAGCCATTCAAAAACGGTATGACTTCCCCATGTACTTTGTCGGCGGCCGCGCCATAAAACTCAAAATAACGCGCCAAGACCACCATGTCGTTGCGTGCAGTGGTCATGGGTTTGCCTGTGTCTTTGGCTTCAAGCAAAGCCAATTCCTCTGCGTGGTCCAACACGGCTTGGGCCATCTTGAGCATCAGGCGTCCGCGCTCCAATGCAGACATTTGCCCCCAAGCGCCATCCAGTGCTTGCCGTGCGGCTTGTACCGCCAAATCGATGTCTGCAGCTTCACCACGTGGAATGGTGTCAAAGGGCTGTCCGTCGACAGGTGACAGCACTTGCAGTGTCTTGCCGCTGAGGGCTTGGACAGACTTGCCGCCGATGATCATGTGGGCCAATTGGAACTCCGTGAAATGAGGGTCAATGAGAAGGGGATGAAGAAGGGGTGAGAGAGCCGCGTTCGAGGGTCCAGGTTTGGTCAGGCATATTGGCCAACAAGCTGGCGTTGGATTCGGTGATGACCACGCACAGCTCGGGGCGCAATTGGCGCAGTCGACCAATGGCCTCGACGTATTGCAACGCCAAGACAGGGGCCAGACCCTGCAAGGGTTCGTCCAACAAGACCAAGCGCGTGCCCACCATCAGGGCACGACCCAATGCCACCATCTTGCCTTGGCCGCCAGACAGTGCTGCGCCTGATCGGGGCAGCATGTCTTGGAGTTGAGGAACCACCGACAACACCAGTTTCATGCGAGTTTCGATTTCTGCTGCATGCAGACCCAACACTTGGCAAGGCAATTTCAAATTTTCAAGCACCGACAGGGTGGGGAAAATGATCCGCTCTTCGGGCGCGTAGCCGATGCCCATTTGCGTGCGCAGATGGGCGGCTTGCTGGGTTAAATCTTGCGTGTCCAAAAGGACCTGGCCGGATTGCAAAGGCAGCAAACCCATGATGCTGCGCAGCAAGGTGGTTTTGCCCGCCCCGTTTCGACCGACCACTGCCACGGTTGTGCCGGATGGCATGGCGGCGCTGATGTTTCGCAGCACTTGAACGCCTGCGATGTCGACACTGAGTTGGTGCAAGTTCAACATCATGTCCCCAGCACTTCGCGTTGAATGGTGGGGTTGGACAACACTTCTGCCGGTGTGCCATCGGCGGCCACACGCCCAGCGATCCAAGCAGCCACACGTGTGGCGTAGCGGTTGACGATTTCGATGTCGTGCTCCACAAACCAACTGGTGACCTGACGCTCACGCAAAGCAAGCATCACGGTGTCCATCAAGGCCATTTTGTCGTCAGAGGCCACGCCACTGGTGGGTTCGTCCATGATCATCAGTTTGGGGCGCAGCATCAAGGCCATGGCGACATCCAGCAATTTGCGCTGACCTTCAGGCAAGCTGCTGGCAGGTGCATCCGCACGGGCTGCCAAGCCCACCAATTTCAGGGTGTCGTCTATTTCATGGCGATCCACCGCGTCAGCCAGCGGGGTGAACCAAGACAAATGCCCACTGCGTGCTGCGGCCGAGATTTCCAAACATTGACGCACTGAATGCTCGAGAAAGAGTTGGGGCAACTGAAAAGACCGACCCAGTCCCAGTCGCACAATCTGCCTGGGTTCCTTCTGCGTGATGTTGATGCCGTCTAAAAACACCTGGCCACTCTGCGGTTTGATGAAGCCGGTGCAAATGTTGATGAAAGTGGTTTTGCCTGCGCCGTTTTGACCAATGACCGCCAATCGCTCACCGGGGTGCAGCGCGAAGTCAATGTGGTCTGCAGCGACCACGCCACCAAAGGACAAACAGAGCCCCTTGGTTTCCAACAAGGGCTGACTCATGGTTGACCCCCTTTGGTGTTTGAGATTTTTTGGCGCAGCATGCCCACTATGCCGTCGGGGGCCACCAAAATCACCAGGATCAAGGTCAGTCCCAGCAGCATTTGCCATACGCCCGTCATATAGGCCGATGCAAACAACTTGACGGCTTCAAAGACGGCGGCACCCAAAAATACACCCAGTGCATGACCTGAGCCACCCAAAATGGTGATGAACACGTATTCACCTGAGCGGAACCAAGAGCCGATGTCGGGCGTGACCAGGCCTTGCACCAAACCAAACAAGGCACCTGACAAGCCCACCAACACAGCAGAAACCACATAGGCTTGCCACAAAATGTATTTGGCAGACAAACCCAGGTACTCCAAACGCGTTTCATTCGATTTGATGCCTGCCAAGGCCTCGCCTGACGCCGATTTGAAATAGCGTTGCACCGCCCATACCAAGGAGGCTGCAAACAACACACTCAGGCACAGCAGGATGGTTTCATAGACATCTCGCTCGGTGACAAAGCCCAGCATGGTGGGGCGGTTGATGCGCAAACCATCGGTGCCACCTGTGAGGTTGTAAAACTTGCCCAGCATGGCAAACACCACCATGCTGAGGGCCAGATTGAGCATGCCGAAAAAAATGCCTCGATAGCGCACCACAAACAAACCGATGAGTGCACCGGCCAGACCGCTGGCGGCCATGCCCGCCAAAATCAGAACCAGGCCATCCGTTTCAGGGTATGCGCGGGCCAAGAAAGCCACGGCATAGGCTGCGATGGCTGCATACAAAGCATGGCCAAACGAGACTTGCCCGCCGCGCACCAAAATGCACACCCCCAAACTGGCCATGCCATAGCAAAGACCCATGATCAGCGGCGTTTTGCTCCAAGGGAACAACAGGCCCAGTACCAAGCACAGCGCAAATCCCAGCCAAGCCATCCAACGGATCATGTCAAATCCTTCTCGCTTCGGCGACAGAAAAAAGACCATGGGGGCGAATCAACAAGACCAGCACCATGATCAGATATGGCACTGCCACTTCCCACTCTGGTGCCAAATAAACAGCCATCGAGCGCGCCAATCCAATGAACAAAGAGGCAATCAAAGCACCCGTGATTTGGCCCATGCCAGCGGTGGCCACGACGGCAAAGGACAACACGATCATGTCAGCACCTGCGCCTGGCACCATGGAGGTGGTGGGTACCGCCATGGCACCACCCAGTGCCCCGAGCGTGGCACCCAAGACAAACGTCATCCATGCGATTTTTCGGGCATTGATGCCCAGGGCTGTGGCCATCTCTCGGTGGTGGGTGACCGCGACAATTTGCTTGCCCATGGATGTGAAGCGCAGAAAAAATTGCAAACCAGCATAGGCACCGATGGCCACCAACGGAATCAAGATCAGTTGGTAAACGGTGTAGGTGACATCGAAAAATGAGATGGTGCCCATGCGACCGACCAATTCAGAGGCAGAGTAAGGTTGGGTTCCCCATGTGATTCTTTGCACATCTTCGAGCACCATGAAGGCGGCGAAAGTCATCAGCAATTGCTGGATCGGGTCACGGTTTTGCACACGGCGTAGCAGCCCAGCCTCCAGGCTGGTGCCCAAGACCAATCCCACCAAGACTGCTGCCGCCAATAAACAGGCGAGCAACACCAGGGTGGAAGGCTCATGGTTCATGGCCATCAAGGTGAGTGAAGCCGCCGTGTAGCCACCAAAGGCGTAAAAAGCCCCATGTGCCACATTCACAATACCCATCACGCCGCAGATCAGGGTCAATCCCAGCGACACCATGAAAATCAGACCGGCATAAGAAATGCCGTCGGCAACCGCCAACACAATCAACTCAGGGGACATGCCAATGACTCATGGGTGTGGGTGAGAACAAACCGTGAAATGTATGGCATATGGCCAGAATCAATCCAATCACAAATCGTGATAGCAGGGCGACGATTTTCGAATAGCGCCCACGGGTGGAATTTTCTGTCCTGACAGGACTTGGTTTCTGCGGGTATTCCCTAGGTCTGTATTTGCAACTTCGCGCGCCACCGACCTGCGTCGACCAATTGGATGATTTGCGCTTTGACCAAATCGGTGATGACCGATTGCGCGCGGTGCGAGATGGGTTCGTGACGCTCCGCATACACCACGCAGCGGCTGACATTGGGTTCAATGATTCGCCTGGCCACCAATTCACCTCGCTCGATTTCTTCGGCGACAGCGGCCCATGACAAGATGGTGTGCCCCAAGCCTTGCGCCACGGCTTTTTTCATGCTGGCAAAGGAATCGATTTCCACCGTCACATTCAATCGCACATCGGCTTGCAAAGCCGCGCGATCGATGGCGATGCGCAAACCATGTTCTTTGGCCGGGACGATCAATTCGCAGGCGGCCAAGTCTTGCATGGTGATGGCATCACTGGTCGGCAATGGCGACGCATTGGCGGCGCTGACCAGGTACAAGTCTTCATTCAAAATCGATTGAACCTTGAGGCCTTTGTGCGCGGTGGTCCCAAACAACACCGCAGCGTCTATCCGCCCGGCGAGTAACCATTCTTGCAACCAACCCGAGTGACCCTCGACCAAGCGCAAGGTGATGTGCGGCCAATGAGTGCGCACCTCTTTCAACAATGGCAGTGTCAACACCATGGCCACGGTGGTGGGCAAGCCCAGCACCACTTCCCCGTGCAATTCATCTGCAGCATGTCGAACGGTATCTTGTGCGTGTTGCAGGCGACGCAAGATGTCACGGGCATGGTCTATCAATGTTTCACCCGCATGGGTGAGTTCGATGCCTTTGGTGTTTCTCAGAAAAAGCTTGACGCCCAGTTCTGCTTCAAGCCTTGCCACATGGGCCGATAAAGCGGGTTGTGCGATGTGGATGAGTTGCGCTGCTTTGGAAAAACCACCGGACTCGGCAACCGCGAGGAAATATTTGATTTGTTTGATGTCCATCAAGCCGGGATGCTATCAGCCGATAGACGAGGGCATCAATACAGTTGCCACCAGCTTCTTTGAATCCAAGGCTTGCAGGTGAAGACGTTCGACATCTCTTGCGCCTGGGTGGTGACGATCAGCGTCTTGTCTTTCTTTGAAAATTCATAACGCGCATTGGTGCTGGTCGTATCAGAAGGCGTTTGCACAGGGGACGTCAGCCTGGATTCCCTTTGGAGATCCATCAACACCAAGTCCTTGGTCATTTTCACTTTGATGATGTCGCGTCGTTGGGTCTGGGGGTCTTGGATTAGCCAAGGCGATGCTTGCGATTGATTGGGCTTGGCGCATTGCATTGCTTCGCCCGGACCTTGCAGGCAAACCGCCTCGTTGGAGAAAGACACGATGAGCTGTTTGTAAAGTTTCGCATCTCCTGCTTGAGGCGTTGTTTCACAAAAAAACGCTTGAACAGGTTGCTCGCTGCATGCAGACAATCCCAGAACAAAGACCATCAACAAGATATGGGGTACCTTACCAACACTAAAACCAGCGGTTTTCACATGTTCCTTTGAATACGGAGAAGACTTCAATATGGCCTGACTGGCCATCGATGTATCGAATACCGGCAGATTCGGTTTCGATGCGCAATTCACTTTTGGGTCGCGAGAAATCAAAGTTGTATTTCATTTGATCCACGGTGTGTGTGCTGTAACTGCCTTTGAAACCCGCATCGGTTTGTTGTGCAAAGTGATTGCTTTGGTTGAGTTCTTTGTAAAGTGGAAAGCGCTGATTGGTGACGCTGATTTCACCACGCCGAATTTGAATCAAGTGCCGCTCCATGGTGGTTTGATCGTTGATGACGCGACTGGTTTCCCCATCGCCATCGGGCGTCCATTTCTGCCACTGGTGTGACGGTCCTTGGCAAACCATGGTCGGGTAAATCAAGCCATAGGCATAACCCACCAATGGGACGCTGACGCCCACCACCATGAGCAAGGTTCGCAGGCGAATACCACCATCGATGCCTGCGGCTGTGAAGGCCAAATCGCGGTCTTCGCGGTTCGTTCCGCTGTTGTTGTCTGTCTCAAATTCGTTGTCAATTCCGAGCCCGTGGTCAGTGTCGTTGCGATGGGCGGAGTCGCTGCCCTTGTCAGACGGTTGGTGCCGAATGCCGTTGTCTGTACCGGTGGGGTTGGGGTTGCTGGCTGAATCATGGGGCAAGCCAGAAGCTTGGTTGTCTTCTAACCATTCAGCCGTATGTCCTGTCCTTTGCACAGTGTCCGGTTCTTCATCCAGCGCCAATTCTTTGTCTGCCAATGGGCGACGCTTGAAAAAAGCATCCAACTTTTGCCACGTCGACCGCGGGGTGATCAGGTCCAGTTGTCGATGCACTTGTGTGACGTTCAATTGAAGGGAGTCCATGCGCGCATCCACCAAGCATTGAGGATCTTGGGTGGTCAGATGGTCATCGGGCAAGGCTTGTCGATTGGTCAGCGCAGAATCGTCATCGATGGGCTGGATATTGACGGCATGAACATCCAATCCAACCTCTTGAATGTTGATGGCTTGGGCGTCCATCTTGACTTTTTGCACATTGGCAGCGCTCAGACCTTCTTTGATTTTGAGTCGACCATCTTGGTTGTTCGCATTCAAGGCCACCAAGTCAATGTCGTCTTGGCTGTTGAATCCTTCAGAGACTTGCTTGGTGTTTTGATCGATGGTGCGCTGTACGGTTTCTCCCAGTTCAGAGGAACTGTTGGCCGAGTTCCAGTCATCCTCTTCTTGTTTCAAGCGCTGTTGCCGAATGTGAATCGCGTCCTTGTCAATTTGCGTGAGTTTGGGTTTGTGATTCTTGAATTCAAGCGTTTTGAGAAAAGGCGCTAGTTTGTTGCTGGGAATGGCGAATGCATCTTGCATCGTCTCAAACAGCAGTTGCTCTTTTTCTTTGATGACACCGTCTGACAGCATCGAGTCATAAACATTGACCAAGATGAACAATCGTTGGTCTTCGTTCAGGTAGGGCGTGGCATTTCTCAAAAACGGGCTCAACTTCATGCAGCGAACTTGCTGCATGGCCACTTCTTGCAAGCCTTCAAATTCGCCAATCACCAATTGCAATTGCCCGATTTCCTCCTCGGCGATGTCGCCGTCTGCCGCCATCATGTAAAGCAAACACGCTGCCAGCGAAAGATGAGCAGGTGGAAAAGGGGAAGACAGGGCTTCTGGAGAGAAGTCACCCAGCTTGCGTTTGTTGTTCTTGAAACGCAGTGCACGGTCATGCGCGGCGAAGTCTTGTTCGGTCACTTCGAAGGCGCGGCAAAACTTCAAAAACAAAGTCTTTTCCGCATCCAACACTTGACCATCTGAGAGCAATGAATCGCAAATATTGGTCAACACGCACCAGGCGTCCTTGGGATTGAGCAAGGGTGCGGCAATGGCCAGGAAATCATCCAAAGGGGTTTTTTCGACATATTCCAAACCCAGCGCCAAGATGTCTTCTTGTCCGCCCAAGACCGACTGTATTTGACTGCTTTCGTGGTCATCAATGACACCATCCGACTGGACCATGTACAGCAATGACACGGTCAAACAGAGAAGGGGTGTGAGTTGGATGGGACTGTCGTCGTGCATGATGCGGGGAGATTGAATGACCACTTGACCATAAGGGCTCGTCCCAACTGACCACCCATGAATATCCGCCAATACTCACAAAAACCCATGCATCTCTCTTGACCGAGCCTCTAGCATGGCCAACAAGTTCAGGGCCTATCGACCTTCACCAATGAAACAATACTTTTTGCTGATGTTTTGCCTGCTGTGGCCACTGGTGGTGCCAGCAGCAGAGCAAGCTTATGACTTGGACAAGTCTTATCTGATTGAGCAGGATGCCGGCTGGTCGGTGGAAGATGTTCAGCACCGGACATTCAAGGCCTATCAAAATGATTTGAGCCTGGGTTTTCAGGAGCAGGCTGTTTGGCTGCGGTTGGACATCAAACCCCGCTTGAAGCCCGTTGATGAACAGACGCTACCCACGGCCACCCATCCTCTGATATTGCGCATGAGCCCCTATGTGTTGGATTCGGCTGTGCTGTATGAGCCGCAATCTGACGGGTGGTTGGCGCAAGCGCTGGGCGATCGGGTATCCAACCAGGCCAATATGTGCCCTGATGGTCACCACTGCTTCGCCCTCCACAGTGACGCAGATCAAGCGGTGACCGTGTTCTTGAGAGTTCATCAGCGCGGTATTTTCACGGCACGGGCAGAGGTGGTGACTTGGCAGGATTTACCGCAAGTGGTGGCCAAGAGCAGTGGGAAAAATGGCGCAGCTTTGGCGGTGTCGGTCAGTTTGCTGTTGTTGGGTGTGGCGCTGCTGGTGGTTGAGCGATCCATGCTGTTGTTGGCTTTTTGCTGTTTTGAAGCAGTGGTTGTTTTGCTGGTGGCCGCCACGACAGGTGTCTTGTCGAGTTACCTCGATTTCTTGAGGCCTGAGACATTGGATCTGGTCACACATCATTTGTTCAACATCAGGGTGATGATGTTCGTCTTGGTGGGCTGGGCCGTGATGTCTTTTTACAAACCCAGCCCCAGTTACAAGCAAATGGTTGTGCTGCTGATGGGTTTGAACTTGTTGACAGCTGTCTTCATCAGCCTGGGTTGGATCAAATGGGCCATCATGATGTTTTTGACAGTCACAGGCTTGAACCTCATCCTCCAGCTTTACGCATTGGTGATCACCAACGGTATTTCGATCAAGATTCGAACCTTGCTGGGACTGAGTTATGGTGTTTATGTGCTGGTGTTCATCAACGCCTTGATGAACTTGTTTCCTGACTTGTTCCCCGGTAAGCCAGTGAGCAGCATCAACTCCTTTTCAGATTGGCGGACCAGCGGTGGGCCAGCAGGTTTGGTGGTGTTTTTGTTCGCCATCATCCACAACGCCGAACAAAAATTGGCCGACTCCAAGGCCCTGGGTCAACTGAAAGTCAAGGCCGCCCAGTCAGTGGCCAACGAGGAAAAATTGTCAGAGCGGCAAACCTTGATCGACATGTTGACCCATGAATTGAAAAACCCCCTGGGCACGATTCGTTTTGCGTTGGCCGCCTTCAAGCGACAAAACCAAGACGACCCGCTGACGCAGCAAAGGGTCAAACGCATGGACATGTCTGTCGAACGCATGAACGACTTGATTGAGCAGGTGGCCGGGTCCAACAAAATTGACCGATTTGAGCTCAGCACGCCTCTGGAATCGATTGATGCGGCTGAGTTGATACAAGAATTCATCACAGACGAGCATGCCGATCCACGTTTCAAAGTGGAAGTGCCTGCGGGTGCGCAATTCCAGTCGCATCGGCGCATGTTGTCCTTGATTTTGGAAAACCTGATGGGCAACGCGGCCAAATACGCCGATGCCGAAAAAGACATTTTGATCAAGGTATCGGTCCAGCCAGATGCCACTGTTTTTCAAGTACGCAATCAAGTGCCACCAGCGCAAATGCCCGACCCTGAGAAATTGTTCAAACGCTTTTACCGTCATGACCATGTGCAGGACTTGCCCGGCCTGGGCATTGGACTGAGTTTGGTTCAAACAGCGGCCGAAAAAATTGGTGCCCACGTGGGTTTTGACATTGAACATCACACCATCACCTTCACGCTGAAAGTGCCTGCATGAACACGATGACCAAACATCAATCAGCCGATATTTCTTCGCAGTTGGTGGTGGCACTGGTGGAGGATGACCGGTTGTTGCGGCAAGAAATCGAGTTGCACTTGAAAGCCAACAACTTCACCGTCCATGCTGTTTCAAGTGGCTCGGCGCTGGATGACCTGGTGACCGCCGAGCCGATTGACATGTTCATCATCGATTTGAACTTGCCAGGCGAGGGTGGTTTGAGCATTTGCAAGCGCTTGCGTCAAACCATTCCCAAAGCAGGCATCGTGATCATGACCGCCAGGGTGGCCCTGCATGACCGATTGGCTGGCTACAGCCATGGCGGCGCAGACTTCTACCTGACCAAACCCATTTCCCCCGATGAACTGGTCATGGTGCTGCTGAGTCTGGGACGCCGTGTCAAGTCGATCAGCGATGACGGTGAATGGTCTTTGAGCTTGCGCGACCGTATTTTGTTGGGCCCCGATCCATGGCAAAAATTGCGTTTGACCAGCCGTGAAAAAACCCTGCTGGTGGCGCTCAGCCATGCCAAAGACAAAACCTTGGAGTCAGGCGCTTTGTGTGATTTGTTTTCAGCCGAAGATTCCGAGGAAGGCATGAGCAAACACGCTTTGGAAGAATTGATCGCGCGGTTGCGCAAAAAATTCAAGGCCGCCCAAGCGGCCGATGCTGAACCGGCCATCAAATCCGTCTGGGGTGTCGGGTATCAGCTGTGTGTGCCCATCACCTTGGTTTACTGAGCGCTTGGCTTCAACTCGCCTTGGGCAATCAAGGCTTTGGTGTCTTTTTGACCGCCCAATAAAACACCCTTGTGGAACACCATGGGGAAAGTGGGCCATCCCGTCCACATCTTGAGGGCATTGCGTCGTCGCCATTGGCTGAAGTAGCTGCCGTATTCGAGGTAGTGGTGCTTTAAACCTGCTTCGTTCAATGCTTTGCGAACGCCGCTGACAGCAGGGTTTTGCGACATGCCCACCACCACGGTGTCATGCTCGGCCAAGGCATCGAGCACCTCTTGCACGATGTCTCGGTGGTTGTGTGCCACTTGCTTGCGAACGGCAGGGTGGATCTGGGCTTCTTGAAGAATATGTCTGGACATGGGTGTCGTTTGGCAGATGAGTTGGTTGCAGTCTAATGCTTGCAGTGTCTGGGCCGTGATGGGGATGGCATGTCTCTTGCAATGATGGATTCCATCCCGATTGAAACGATATGGTCCATCCACCACCCTCACCACAATGCCAAACCTGCCGTTTCTTGATGCCTTCTGAGTCATCGAAGACCGGTTTGCGCTGTGGTCATGCCTATTTCAATGCATCTGAAATAGCGCGCAAGTTCAAATTGATGACGCATTACGAGGAAGTCAAACCCCTGAACGCCTGCGAAAAATGGGTTTCAAAATAGTGCAAAGCTGTGTGTGATGCACCTTGATGGTGCGAGTCATGTACTGCCACTATCATGGGTGCCATCATGAACCCGATTGAAACCGCTCTGATTTATTTGGTTTTTGCTGTCATTGGCGTGGTGGCATGCCGCATGCTGCATTTGCCGGCATTGCTGGGTTATTTGGTTGCGGGCGTGTTTTTGGGCCAAGGTGGCGCACTGGTGCAAGAAAACGAAGCCGCAGTGGCCCATGTGGCCGAAATCGGGGTGATCTTGTTGATGTTCGTCATTGGCCTGGAGTTCAACCTGCCCAAGCTGTTGCGCCTGAAAAAAATGGTGTTTGGTTTTGGGCTGGCGCAGGTGGTTTTGACACTGCTCGGCACTTTGATCGGTCACCTGCTGATTTTTCAGTTGCTGCGTTATTTGAATTTGCCTTGGGATTTGAAATGGCAAGGTGCCGTGGCCCTGGGCGCGGCGATGGCCATGTCGAGCACCGCCATTGTGGTCAAGCTCATGGCCGAACGCGCTGAAATTGATTCCCAGCATGGCCGACGCGTGATTGGCGCATTGCTGTTTCAGGATTTGGCCGTCGTGCCACTCTTGGTGCTGATTCCCGCATTGGGGGGCATGAACGAGGGCAATTTGGCGACCGAACTCACTTGGGCGCTGGTCAAGGCCGCGGCGTTGGTGGGTTTGCTGTTGTGGGGTGGGCAAAAAATCATGCGCAGCTGGCTCGCCATTGTGGACAGGCGCAACAGTGATGAGTTGTTCATGTTGAACATCTTTCTGTTGACCTTGGGCTTGGCCTGGTTGACAGAACACGCAGGATTGTCGATGGCCATGGGCGCTTTCATGGCCGGCATGTTGATTGCTGAAACCGATTACAAGCAAAAAGTGGAGGACGATATCCGTCCCTTTCACGATGTGTTGTTGGGTTTGTTTTTCATCACCTTGGGCATGAAACTCGATTGGCACGTGTTGCAACAACAGTGGCACTGGGTATTGATCTTGACCGTGGTGCCCGTGGTTGTGAAAGCCCTGTTGATCGGTGTGTTGGCTTACGCCAGTGGGGCCAGCAATGGTGTGGCTGCTCGCACAGGCATTTACCTGGCGCAAGCCGGCGAGTTTGGTTTTGTCTTGTTGACCCTGGGATTGGACAACGCCTTGATCGACCATCGATGGGCCAATCCGGTGCTCGCCGCCATGGTCTTGTCGATGATGGTCACGCCTTTGCTGATTCAAAACGCCGAACGTTGGATTTATCGTTTCTCGCCGGATGATTGGCTCACCCAGTCGGTGCAAATCACCGCCATTGCCAAGCACACCATTGCCATTGACCACCATGTGATTGTTTGTGGCTTTGGTCACACAGGCCGACATTTGTGCCATTTGTTGGAACTCGAGTCCATCTCCTATATCGCGTTGGATGTCAATCCTGATGTGGTGGCAGCGGGTGTGTTGGCGGGCCACCAAGTGGAAGTGGGCGACTCGTTTCAACTGCCGCACCTCATGTCTGCAGGATTGACCCGTGCTTCAGCGGTCGTGGTCAGTTTTGACGACACGGCCACCGCTTTGCAAGTCTTGGCCTTGGTCCAATCCGAGGTGCCTCAAGTACCGGTGATTGTGCGCACCCGCGATGACCATGACATGGCCCTGTTGCGTCAAGCAGGGGCCAGTGAGGTGATTCCGGATGCTTTTGAGGTGAGCTTGAGCTTGGCCACTCAAACCTTGTCTCAGATCGGCTTACCCGAGCAGCGCATCAGCAGTTTGGTGGCTGGTCAACGACAGTCGCAGTACGCCAGCCTGAAAAACGACGCCCACGAATCCAACTGAAAAAATATTTTTTTTTCAATTAAGCTTTATTTTTTGTTAAATCTGTCGATTAGTTTCTAATCTGGCGTTTCCGTTTGTGCGTTGACTGCTTCCTCAAAGCGTTGATTGGCGTGCAATTTCCTTGAAAAAGCTGCGTTTTATATTTAAAAGGTGATTCCATGTCCGACAAAATGTTTCAAAACATCTCTTCCAAAATGGCTCCTTGTGCCTGCTGCACACCGCCATCATTGAGCAAAGCCAGCGGCATGAACCGTCGTGGCTTTTTGGGTGCGGGCGCTGCGGGAGCCTTGGCGACCGGTTTGTCCATGGTGGCGCCGCAGGCCAGTTGGGCCGCCAGCGGTCACTATGAATCCATGTTGGTCAACTGCATCGACCCTCGTTTCACCACGTTGAGCTGGCAATACATGGGCTTGTTGCAAGGCGTCAGCCGCGACAAATTGGAAGACAACTACAGCCATTTCGTCATGGCAGGTGGTCCGATTGGTGCGGTTCACCCCAAGTTCGAAGCCTGGCACAAAACTTATTGGGATAACTTGGACATCACCGTGTCTTTGCACCACATCAAACGCGTGGTCGGTTTGAGCCATCGTGATTGCGGTGCCGCCAAACTGGCGTTTGGTGAAGCTGCGGTGTCCACCAAAGAAAACGAATCAGCTGCCCATGGTGAAGCCCTGGCCGTGTTCCGCGACACCTTGAAAAAGCGCCACCCCAAATTGAGCGTGATCACCGGTGTGATGGACACCAACGGGAAAGTGGACTTGATGGGCTGATGTTGTTCAAAGGCTGCCTAAGAAATTGAGCAGCTTTTGATTGACCAAGCTGGGTTGCTCTTGTTGAACCCAGTGCCCTGCATCGGGCAACAACTCACAAAAGCGCATGTCTTCACAGACCTGCGCTTTCATTTTTTCGAAAGCCCCTGGGAATTGATAAATCCCCCAGTCGGCTTGGCCCGCCCAATAAGCACTGGGGACCCGGATGGTTTGCCCGCTCCAGCTTGACAACACACCCCACTGGTCATGGTCTGTGGCACAGCGGTACCACTGCAAGCCCCCTTGGAAGCCGCGTCGCTGGTATTCCTGGGTGTAAACCTCCAACTCGGCATCAGGCATCCAGCGGCATTGCGCTGTTTCGGCGGCGTTGGGCATGTGCGGAGCCACCGCCTGGGCCATGGTTTGGCCGGCTGGCATGACGTAGTAATGTGGCAATTCAGCCAACACATCGGCCCTCCAGGCCGACAAGGGGTGCGGCTGGTTGGGTAACCAATCGGCACTTTTCACGTGGTAGTAGGCCCGCAAAAACGCATGCAAACCTTGTGGCGGATGCCACATGTCATGGTTGGCTTGCCTGTCAGAGTAGTACCACTGGTAATGCTGGCGAGGCGGCGACAGATGCGCCAAGGCATTCACTTCTTGGGTCAGCGCCGTATGCGTCGCCGACCAATGTTGTGCATCGGGCGGACCGCCAAAAGGAGCGCTCATCATGACCACCGATCGAAACACATCCGGGCGTGTCAAAGCGCACCAGGCGGCCACAGGCGAGCCGAAATCGTGGCCGACCACCGCATGCACATGGGTTCTCCCCAGGGCTTGCAGCAGGTCCAGCACATCGTCCACCAGGTGCAGCATGCCGCTGGCTTGCCAATCGCCATCGAAACGGTCATCGCCACCGGTGGTGCGGCCATAACCCCGTTGATCGGGGGCCACCACATGAAAACCGGCTGCTGCCAGCGCGGTCAGTTGGTGACGCCAGCTGTAGGCCAATTCAGGGAAGCCGTGCAACAGCAAGACAAGAGGTTTGTGGTTGTGGTGGTCCTCATGCCCCGCTTCCAACAGGTGCATGTGAAGACCGTGTGCGGTGTCGATCCAACGTGAGCGCACCCCCGCAGGCAAAGGCAGTGGGGGCAAGTTCATGTTTATTTCATGACGTTTTTGAGGATTTCTTCTTTGTCGCAATTCATGGCGGTGTCAAATCCGCGCGAAAACTGCTTGGCAGCCCGCATCAGCAGGCGTGTGGGGATGCCGTGTTCAAAGGGCAATTGGTAGCGGGTGAACAGCACCGGGCCATTGGGGCCTTCGCGCGCCTCGATGTTCAAAGTGCCCACCTTCTCATTGGCCGTTTGAGCCAACGCTTGCACCTGCTCCAAAGTGATGCCTTCTTTGGCAAATGCTTGGGCGATGAAGATGAGTTGACGCTTTTCGGGCAGAACGCGCGTCCAAAAGGGGTAAGAGAAATTGCGCGTGGCGTAGACATCGCCGTTTTTCTCAATGCGTGAATCGGTGCGGTTGTTGTTGTAGAAGGTGTTGACGGTTTCATTGGTGATGTCAACCGGTTTCCACACGGTCACCACCGTGTCGCCCGCTTGGCTGCGGGTTTCTTCGACGATTTCGATGATGTGCACCCCGATCTTGGTGGATTCGTCTTTGTGCACCCCGTTTTTGCGCAGCACGTCGTCCAAGGTCAGCATGATCTCGTCAAACACATTGACATTGACTTGGATGTCTTGGGAGGCGGTTTGCAACAACTGCTCGCGGTAAAAACGATCGGGCTTGCGCATGGAGTAAGCATGGAACTGCAACTGGTCGCGCAGCAGGTTTTCTATTTTGATGTTGAAGAAGTAATGACGCAAATCGCGTTTTTCACCAACGGCCTCGTAAAACTGCTCCAACACTTTATTGAGCTTCTTGATACCGCCGTATTTCTCCATCATTGCAACCGCCACCATGCTTGTCTTTCCTCCATTTATTGTTGTTAAAAACCGGTTAGTTTCATCCTACCCCAAAGTGGTGCATTCAAGACAAACGCAGCGGCAGGCTGCGCAAACGCTGGCCATTCAGGGCAAACACGGCGTTGGCCACCGCTGGCGCGATCGGGGGTGTGCCTGGTTCGCCCATGCCTTCGGGGTGCGCCTGACTTTCCACCATGTAGGTCGACACGACGGGGGCTTTGTTGATTCTCAGCACCGGGTAATCGTGGAAATTGCTCTGTTGCACTTGGCCTTGGGCGAGGGTGATTTCGCCATACAAAGCAGCTGACAGGCCATAGACCACCGCACTTTCCATTTGCATGGCCACGCCGTCGGGGTTGACCACGGTGCCGCAATCGACCGCACAGAAGACACGGTGAACCCGAATCTCCTGACCGACCACCGACACCTCGGCCACTTGCGCCACGATGCTGCCAAACGACTCGTGCAGGGCCATGCCCAAGGCGCGTTGGACGCCATCGGGTCCGGCGGCCAAAGGCTTGCCCCAGCCGCTTTTCTCGGCGGCCAGTTGCAACACCTTGGCATGGCGCGGGTGGTTTTTCAGCAAGGACAAGCGAAATGCCAAGGGGTCTTGCCCGCTGGCATGGGCCACTTCATCGACAAAACTTTCCTTGAAAAAAGCCTGGTGTGAATGGCCCACAGAGCGCCATGAACCGACGGGAATGGGTAGCTTCACCGTGGTGTGACTGACTTTGGCATGGGGCCATTCATAGGCTTGGTCAAACGCGCCCTCGGCCGTGGTTTTGTCAGGTCCGCCACCGGGCAAACCGAGCAAGCGGTTCAGCATGTCGGCCGCGATGGATTGGCTGGCCGATTGACTGGTCCAGGCGGTCACTTGCCCCTGCGCGTCCAAGCCAGCGCTGTATTGGCTGACACAGGCTGGGCGGTAGAAGTCGTGTTGCAACTCTTGACTGCGGTCCCAAATGGTTTGCACCGGATGGCCGGGCATGGCCTTGGCGATGTGGGCGGCTTGGGCGACAAAGTCGAACTCCAAACGTCGACCAAAACCACTGCCCAAAAGCGGCCAATGCAAGGTCACTTTGTCTTTGGAAACACCCAAAATCTCGGCCACGATGTGCTTGGCTGCATCGGGCACTTGGCTGGGTACCCACAGCTCGGCCTCGTCCTTTTTCAGCCACACGGTGCAGCTGATCGGCTCCATGGTGGCATGCGCCAAATAGGGCGCACTGTATTGGGCTTGCACGGTTTTGGTGGCGGATTTCAAAGACTTGTCTGCATCGCCTTGTTCGAAATAGGTGTGGGCATCTGCGCTGGCCAGTCCTTGCATCAACGCTTCCTGCACCTGGGCGCTGGAGAAGGCCTGTGCTGGCCCATGACCCCAATCCACATGCACCTGGCGCAGGGCTTTCATGGCCTGGAAGGTGGACTGTGCAACCACCGCCACGCCAGCGGTGCTGCCTTTGTCGGCTGGCACCGCCAATACTTTGCGCACGCCGGGCATGGATTCGGCTTGGCTGGCTTCAAACTTGGTCATGGGCGCACCCAACTCGGGGTTCATGCGCACACAGGCGTAGAGCAAGCCTTCAGGTTTGAAGTCGGCGGTGTACATGGCCGAGCCATCGGTTTTGGACGCGCCTTCCAAACGCGGCGTGGCGTGTCCGATCAACTTGAATTGCGCAGGTGTTTTCAAAGGGACCGACGTGGGGCGAGGACGCTTGGCAGCCAGCGCCGCCAATTCGCCGAATGAGGCTGAAGCACCCGAGGGGTGCGAAACGACACCGTCTTTCACCAGGCATTCGGAGACAGGGACTTGCCACTTCTGGGCAGCGGCATCGCACAGCATGGCGCGCGCGCTGGCGCCCGCTTCGCGCATGGGCAACCACAGGTCTTTCATGCTGGACGAACCACCTGTGGCCATCAAACCGAATTCACGCATGGTTTTGAGCGTCATCCATTGGGCAAAGCGCTTGATGGCGCCATGATCGTCCGGGTGAAACGGCAGGCCATCGGCAGCCACCGATTGGTTGTTGTAGATGTCGTCGATGGTCGCAGTTTCAAATCCAATTTGGTCCCAACGCGCGTCGAGTTCGTCGGCCAGCATCATGGCCAGCCCTGTGAAAACACCTTGTCCCATTTCTGCCTTGCTCATGACGATGGTGACGCGGTCGTCTTCGCCTATGCGCACCCAGCCGTTGAGAGCGCTTTGTTGGTCGACTTTGGGCATGGGTGAAGCAGTCAACAAACGTTGCCGTGGGGGCAAGATGCTCCAACCCACCACCAGCGCGCCTGCGCCCAAAGCGATACCACCCAAAATGTGTCTGCGTTTCATGTGTTGTCCAGTTGTAGGATTCGTGGGATGCAATCCCTCTCTTCAGTTCCAAGCTTCGGCTTGATCATCGTTGGCGATGAAATATTGTCCGGCAAGCGCCAAGACAAGCATTTGACCAAAGTCATCGAGTTGTTGTCCGAACGCGGCTTGTCTCTGAGCCACGCCGATTACGTGGGCGACGACCCCCAGCGCTTGACCGGCACATTGGCGCGTGCGTTTGAGCAACCCGGTGTGGTGTTTTCATGTGGTGGCATTGGGGCTACACCAGACGACCACACACGTCAATCGGCCGCCAAAGCCTTGGATGTGGACTTGGTGCTGCACCCCGAGGCCGAGCGCTTGATCCGCGAACGCACCCGCGATGTGGCCTTGGAGCAGGGCTTGCCTTACGAACCCGATCGCCCGGACAACCAGCACCGCTTGAACATGGGGCGTTTCCCTGCGGGTGCACAGATCATTCCCAACCCCTACAACAAAATTCCTGGCTTCACCTGTCAAGGCGCGCAAGGGCGGGTGCATTTCGTGCCTGGCTTCCCGGTGATGGCTTGGCCCATGTTGGCCTGGGTTTTGGACACGCACTATGCAGCCTGGTTTCAATCGGGTCATCGTTTGGAAAAATCGGTCATCGTCATGGGGGCCATGGAGGCCACGCTCACGCCGCTCATGGAGCAGCTCGAACAGCAGTTCGCAGGTGTCAAGGTGTTCAGCTTGCCCAGTGTGGACCATCCGGAATTTGGTCGGCACATCGAATTGGGGGTGAAAGGCGCCGCCGATTTGGTGGAACTGGCTTTCCCAGCCTTGCTCTCCGGACTGCACAAGTATGGTGCAAAATTAGGCCCTGAATTGGTGCGAAACTGAAAATACACCATTTTGGTGCATAATTTCGGTGCAATGGGTGCTAGACGGGCAACATCGGCTTGGGCAGAAAAGGTTGTCAGGAGGCGCGCTTGCGGGCACAAGCGCTCTCTTTTTCATCTTTCATCAGGGAGGGGCTTGCGTGGCACAAAAGATGCAAGACAATGACAAGCTCACATTCTCAAACCAACCTCTTTAGGAGAAATAGATGGCCAAGACCGTCGCCGACGTCATGAAGGACGTCAAGGACAACGAAATCAAATTCGTCGATTTTCGTTTTACCGATACCCGTGGCAAAGAACAGCACGTGAGCGTGCCTATTTCCCACTTCGATGAAGGCAAGTTCACCGAAGGTCATGCATTCGACGGTTCATCCATCGCCGGTTGGAAAGGCATTGAAGCATCTGACATGTTGTTGATGCCTGACGCCAGCACCGCGTTCATCGATCCCTTCTTCCAAGAGCCCACACTGGTCTTGTCTTGCGACGTGCTCGAGCCCGGTGACGGCAAAGCGTATGACCGCGACCCACGTTCCATTGCCAAGCGCGCTGAAGCCTATTTGAAAACATCGGGTCTGGGCGACACAGCCTACTTCGGTCCCGAGCCAGAGTTCTTCATTTTTGACAATGTGCAATGGGGCAATGAAATGTCCGGCGCGTTCTTCAAGATCGACGAATACGAAGCACCTTGGAACACCGGTGCCAAGATCGAAGGCGGCAACCGCGGCCACCGTCCCACGGTCAAAGGCGGCTATTTCCCTGTGCCCCCTGTGGACAGCACCCAAGATTTGCGTGCTGAAATGGTCATGATCCTCGAGGAAATGGGCATCCCCGTGGAGGTGTTCCACCACGAAGTGGCTGGCGCTGGTCAAAACGAAATCGGCACCAAATTCAGCACCTTGGTTGAGCGCGCTGACTGGACCCAAAAATTGAAATACGTGGTTTGGAACGTGGCCAATGCCTACGGCAAAACCGCCACATTCATGCCCAAGCCTTTGGTGGGCGACAACGGCTCTGGCATGCACGTTCACCAGTCCATCTGGAAGGACGGCAAAAACCTGTTCGCTGGCAAAGGCTACGCTGGTTTGAGCGACACCGCTTTGTTCTACATCGGCGGCATCATCAAGCACGCCCGTGCCTTGAACGCCATCACCAACCCCACCACCAACAGCTACAAGCGCTTGGTGCCTGGCTTTGAAGCCCCAGTGAAATTGGCTTACTCCAGCCGCAACCGTTCTGCTTCCATTCGCATTCCCCACGTCGCATCTGACAAAGGCCGCCGCATCGAAGCACGTTTCCCAGATCCCATGGCCAACCCCTACCTGTGCTTCTCGGCCTTGTTGATGGCTGGTTTGGACGGCATCGAGAACAAAATCCATCCCGGCGAAGCCGCCACCAAAGACCTCTACCACTTGCCTCCCGAAGAGGACGCATTGGTACCCACCGTGTGCCACAGCTTGGACCAAGCGTTGGAGCACTTGGACAAAGGCCGCGCCTTCTTGACCAAAGGTGGCGTGTTCACCGACAGCATGATCGACGCCTACATCGAGTTGAAGATGCAAGAAGTGACCCGTTTCCGTCAAGCGGTTCACCCTGTCGAATACGACATGTACTACTCGCTCTAAGCCGCAAGGCTTTGGCAACAGCACCCGGCCAACAGGCCTGGTGCAACCAGGACGGCACCAGTGCCGTCCTTTTTTTTGACCTGTGAGCACCTGGATGCCTGAAAACCGATTTGCTGCTTTGGACTTGTTGGCCACCCTGGTGTTGGTGGTGCGCGCCGACAACCAGGTGTTGTTTGCCAACGCCTCGTTTGAAGACGTGATGGGTTTGTCACGCCGCAGTCTGCAAGGGGCGGATGTACCAGGGTTGTTCGTGGACGAGCAGCGGGTGTTGCAGGCCATTGAAGGTGCCAGACGCCACGACTTCGCAGCCCTGCGTTTTGACGATCAACTCAAGCGCCAGGGAGCCGAGTCTTTTGCGGTGCATGTGGTGGTGGCTTCTGGCGACCGTTCGGACGAGGTGCTGATTGAACTGTTGCCGCAAGAAACCCAAAGCCGCCAAGACCGCGAAGAGCGCCAGTTGGAACATGCCCAGGCCAACAAGGAATTGATTCGCAACTTGGCGCACGAGATCAAAAACCCGCTGGGCGGTATCCGCGGTGCGGCCCAATTGCTGCAACTGGAGTTGGATTCGCGCGACTTGACCGAATACACCCAGGTGATCGTGCGAGAAGCCGATCGACTGCAAACCCTGGTCGATCGCCTGTTGGCGCCGCACCGTCGACCGCATGTGGTGGGCAATGTCAACATCCACGAAGTTTGCGAGCGGGTGCGCACCCTCATCTTGGCGGAGTTTCCCAAGGGTCTGCAGGTGCAACGCGACTATGACATCTCACTGCCCGAATTTCGTGGGGACATGGAGCAACTCATCCAAGCGGTGCTCAACATCGCCCACAACGCGGCGCTGGCCTTGGTGGATCGCATCGCCCAGGGCGACGCGCAGATTGTTTTGTGCACCCGAATCGCACGTCAGGTGACTTTTGTGAAACAACGCTACCGATTGGCACTGGAATTGCATGTCATCGACAACGGTCCTGGTATCGCCGAAGAGATCAAGGACCGCTTGTTTCACCCCTTGGTGTCGGGCCGCGACGGCGGTTCAGGTTTGGGTCTGAATTTGGCGCAAACATTTGTGCAACAACACCAAGGTTTGATTGAATGTGACAGTCAGCCAGGGCGTACGGATTTCAAAATTTTGATTCCTTTGCCTTGAACATGGATAACAGCGCAATGCGCACGACACGAGGTGGTGTACTGACATGAAACCGATTTGGATCGTTGACGATGACCAGTCCATCCGATTTGTGCTTGAAAAAGCCTTGATGCGTGAAGAGTTGCCTACCCGCAGCTTCACCCACCCGCGTGAAGTCTTGCAGGCCTTGAACAACCTCACCCCTGACGAAATGCCGCAAGTCTTGGTGAGCGACATCCGCATGCCTGGTGGCTCAGGTTTGGATTTGTTGTCCCAGGTGAAGGCGCGTTTGCCAGGTTTGCCGGTCATCATCATGACCGCTTACTCGGATTTGGACAGCGCGGTATCGGCTTTTCAAGGCGGTGCTTTCGAGTATTTGCCCAAACCGTTCGACCTCACCAAAGCCATTGAATTGATTCGCCGTGCCTTGGAAGAAAGTCAGCGCGAAGCAGTGGGCGCCGTGGATGTGGACAGCACACCCGAGATGTTGGGCCAAGCCCCTGCCATGCAAGATGTGTTTCGTGCCATTGGCCGATTGAGCCAAAGCAATGTCACGGTCATGATCACAGGTGAATCAGGCTCTGGCAAAGAGTTGGTGGCGCGTGCCCTGCACAAGCATTCCCAACGCGCCAGCGGTCCTTTTGTCGCCATCAACACCGCCGCCATTCCCAAAGATTTGCTGGAAAGCGAGTTGTTCGGTCATGAGCGTGGCGCGTTCACCGGCGCGCAAACCATGCGTCGTGGACGCTTTGAACAAGCCGACGGTGGCACCTTGTTCCTTGACGAAATTGGGGACATGAAATTCGATTTGCAAACCCGTTTGTTGAGGGTGCTCAGCGATGGCAGTTTTTACCGCGTGGGTGGGCACAGCGCCATCAAAACCAATGTACGCGTGATTGCTGCCACCCATCAAAACCTGGAGCAACGTGTGCAAGAGGGCACCTTCCGCGAGGACTTGTTCCATCGCTTGAATGTGATTCGATTGCGATTGCCACCCTTGCGCGAACGCAGGGAAGACATTCCGGTGCTGACGCGCCACTTTTTGCAGCAAAGCGCACAACAATTGGGCGTGGAAGCCAAGCGCATTTCAGACGCTGCCGTCGAATTGCTGCAAGACTTTTCTTTTCCTGGCAATGTGCGTCAGCTGGAGAACATCTGCCATTGGCTCACGGTCATGGCACCTGCGCAGGCGATTGAGCCCAAGGACTTGCCGCCTGAAGTTCGGTCCCCCAGCGCACCACTGGCAGTGCAAGTGCCCATGGCCAGTGTCTTGACCAGCAGCGACGCAACCCACGTGTTCAACACGGTTGCCGCGCCAGCCATGGCTTCACCTGTCAGCATGCCCAAGCCTGCCGTTCTCAACTTGCCCGGTGAAGACTGGCAAAGCGGATTGGAGATGCAAGCCATGGCCTTGCTGGTGGATGGCCGCACCGATGTATGGGATGAGTTGACCAAGCGTTTTGAGGCCACTTTGATCCAAACAGCCTTGGCGCATACACGCGGACGCCGCATCGACGCGGCGCACAAACTGGGGATTGGGCGCAACACCATCACCCGCAAAATCCAAGAACTCGGGTTGGAATAAACCCCGCTTTAGGGTTTGGGTATCGCCTCGATTGAAGGCGGTTTGCAATCCGTGTTGCCGTAATTTTGAAAGCACGATTGCTGGGCGCAGCGGCGCACATGGTCATTGCGCATGCGTTGGTTCAGATCGATGGTTTCCCACCGCGGAAAAACCATAGGCGGCAACATGCTGCACTCGTTGCGCACAAGGTCTTTGCCGTCTTTGTCTTTGTAGGGCACTTGCAGACATCTGTTGAACATGGGCATGGGCTGCATGTCCAACACCATGCGCTGTTCAAGGGCCACTGGAAAGATGTCCATGGCCGCCATGTGGCATTGGGATTCGGCCGCTTTCCATTGCTCTGTTGCACAGCCGACCAAGCCCATGCAAAAGAATGTGATCAACAGGCGTTGGAGGCTGGAGAAATTCACAAGCTGACGATGACAGGGGTGTGGTCGCTGGGACGTTCGTTTTTCCGCGGAGTCTTGTCAATCACACAAGCTGTGACTTGGGGCTTCAGGGCCTCTGACACCAAGATGTGGTCGATGCGCAAACCCCGGTTGCGCCTGAAGGCAAATTCTCGATAGTCCCACCAAGAATAGCTTTTGGGCGGTTGCTCAAACAGCCTGAAAGCATCCACCATCCCCAAATCGAGCAAGGCTTTGAAGTGGGCGCGTTCTTCGCCGGTGCAATGGATGGTGCCCGCCAAGGCCACCGGGTCCCAGACATCCAAATCATCCCAAGTGATGTTGTAGTCGCCCATCAAGACCAACTTGGGATGGCGAGTGAGCTCATCTTGGATGAAGGCTTGCAGCGCTTGGAGCCAAGCCATTTTGTAAACAAATTTGTCGCTGTCGGGTGCCTGTCCGTTGGGGAAATAAGCACCCACCACACGCACCCCGTTGACGGTGGCCGTGATGACACGCGCCATGTCATCCGCAAAGCCAGGGATGTTGTGCACCACATCGGTGATGGGGTGTTGGGCGATCAGCGCCACCCCGTTGTAGGTTTTTTGTCCAAAAAAAGCCACCTGGTAGCCCGCTGCCTCTATGTCGGCCTTGGGAAACTTGTCATCGGTGGTTTTGGTTTCTTGCAAGGCCAGGACATCGATGCCGCCGTGTTCTTTTTGTGCGCCCAGCCATTCCAGCACTTGCGGCAAACGAACGGTGAGGGAGTTGACGTTCCAGGTGGCGAGTTTCATGTGCAATCAAGCCATGTTCAAGCGGTGGTGATGCCAAGTTTGTTCAGCAGTGCTTGATCCCGTTGCCAATCGGGATTGCCGGTGGTGAGCAATTTGTCGCCATAAAAAATGGAATTGGCACCTGCCATGAAACACAGTGCTTGGATCGCTTCGCTCATTTGTTGGCGGCCTGCTGAAAGCCTGACGCGCGCTTGCGGCATGGTGATGCGGGCCACTGCAATGGTGCGCACGAACTCCAGCAGATCCAGCGATTCCGTGCCATGCAATGGCGTTCCTTCGACTTGCACCAAATTGTTGATCGGTACCGATTCTGGATAAGGCTGCAGATTGGCCAGCTGCTGTACCAGGCCAGCGCGTTGTGATCTGCTCTCGCCCATGCCAACAATCCCGCCGCTGCACACATGCATGCCAGCGGTGCGGACATGGGCCAAGGTGTCCAATCGTTCTTGGTAATCGCGTGTGGTGATGATGTCACCATATAACTCGGGAGAAGTGTCGAGGTTGTGGTTGTAGTAGTCCAGCCCGGCGTCTTTCAAGGCATGGGCTTGTGTTTCACTCAGCATGCCCAAGGTGCAACAGGCTTCCATGTCCAAGGACTTGACGGTGCGAATGAGTTCAGCCACTTTTTCAATGTCGCGGTCTTTGGGTTCGCGCCAGGCGGCGCCCATGCAAAACCGCGTGGCGCCATTGGCGCGAGCCTCCAGCGCAGCTTCTTTGACCGCATCCACATCCAACATCTTGGAAGCTTCAACACCGGTGTTGAAGTGCACTGACTGAGGGCAATAACCACAGTCTTCAGGACAACCGCCTGTTTTGATGGACAGCAAGGTTGACAGTTGCACCTCGTTCGGATTGAAGTGCTGGCGATGCACTTGCTGTGCTTGGAACAACAAATCGTTGAAGGGGAGGTTGAACAACGCTTCGATGGCCTCCAATGTCCAAGCCGCCTTGGCATCTGGTTGTGGTTTCAACGGTTTGACAAAGTGCAGGGGTTGGGCTGTTGTATCGAGTACGGGCATGAATTGGAGTGAAGGTAGAAAAACTTCATTGAATATAGCAACAAATAAACCGCCGGTCACAAAGCCTTTTGTTCAAGAAGATAATGAATTTTGTTGTGATTTCATGAACTCAAGAGGCTCGTTTCTGGACAATTTTTCGACTCATCTGATGCAACGCAGCTTGCGTCATGTTTGGCATCCTTGCACCCAGATGCAGCACCACGAATCCACCCCACTTGTGGCTGTTCACTGTGGCCAGGGTCCTTGGTTGTTTGACCATGATGGCCGCCGGTACATGGACGCCATCAGCTCTTGGTGGGTCAATTTGTTTGGCCACACCAATCCCCGCATCAACGCGGCACTGAAAAACCAACTGGACACTCTCGAGCACGCCATGCTCGCTGGCTTCACCCATGAGCCGGTTGTGCGTTTGTCTGAACAACTCGCCGCGCTGACCAACCATGCTTTGGGTCATTGTTTTTATGCTTCTGATGGCGCCTCTGCTGTCGAGATCGCTCTGAAAATGAGTTTTCACAGTTGGCGCAACCAAGGCCAGACGAAAAAACAAGAGTTTGTTTGCCTCAAAGGGGGTTACCACGGTGAAACCGTGGGTGCTTTGGGCGTGACCGATGTGCCGATTTTTCGTGATGCCTATGCACCGCTGCTTCAATCCGCGCATTGCGTCAGATCACCCGATACCCGTTTGGCTATCGATGGGGAGTCCGCCGATCAAGTGGCTTTAAAGGCCATTGCGGAACTCGAACAACTGCTGATAAACCGATCACACGTGATCAGTGCCGTCATCATCGAACCCTTGGTGCAGTGCGCTGGTGGCATGGCCATGCACAGCACCTTGTATGTGCAGGAAGTCAGACGCCTGTGTGACACCTTTCAGGTGCACATGATCGCGGATGAAATTGCAGTGGGGTGTGGTCGCACAGGACGTTTTTTTGCTTGCGAGCATGCGGGGATCTGGCCAGATTTTCTGTGCTTGTCCAAAGGCATCAGCGGTGGCTATCTGCCGCTTTCTTTGGTCATGACCCGCGATGACATTTACCAAAACTTTTACAGTGACAAGTTGGCGCGTGGATTTTTGCATTCGCATTCCTATACCGGTAACCCATTGGCATGCAGTGCAGCCTTGGCGACATTGGCCATTTTTGAAGAAGACGATGTGCTGGCTCAAAATGAAATTCGCTCGGCCCAACTCAGCCAAGCGCTGTCACCTTTGAAACAACACGCGCAGGTGAGGCATTTTCGTCAGCAAGGCATGATTTGGGCCTTTGATGTGCAGTTGGACGACCCCGTGTTGGCCAGTACTTTCTCACGGCGGTTTTTCGCCTCTGCACTTGAACATGAAATATTGCTCCGGCCCATTGGTCAAACGGTTTACCTGATGCCACCTTACATCTTGACCGAGGCCGATGCACAGTGGTTGGCTGAGCGCGTTCAAACTGTCTTAGCGGATGTGTTGGACGCGTGATGTTTCAAGATCTGGATCGATTGGCGCTGAAACTTCAACAGTTGAATCAACAAGGTTTGCAGCGGCAACGCCGCATCACAGAGGCGCGCTGTCAGCCGCATCTGCACGTCGATGGTCAGGCGCTGCTCGCATTCAACAGCAACGACTACCTGGGGTTGGCAGCGCACCCTGCGGTCGTGGAGGCATTGCGTGAGGGCGTTTCGTTGTATGGGGCAGGCAGTGGCGCTTCTCACTTGATCAGTGGTCACAGCCAGGCGCATGACAAACTCGAGACTTGTTTGGCTGGCATGCAGTCTGCACATGTTCCAGATGCCCGAGCTGTTTATTTTTCAACGGGTTACATGGCCAACTTGGGTGTGCTCTGCGCCTTGGCCGACATGTCCAAGGGGGACATCACCTTTTTTTCGGATGCGCTCAACCATGCGTCGTTGATAGACGGTATTCGCTTGTCACGCGCCCATTACGAGGTGTATCCGCACAGTGATGTCCAGCATTTGAATGAACTGTTGAGCCTGTCAACGGCCAAGACCAAAGTGGTGGTCACGGATGGTGTGTTCAGCATGGACGGTGATTTGGCCCCTGCCAAGCAATTGCTTGACCTCTGTCAACGGCACGGTGCGTGGTTGCTGGTTGATGATGCGCACGGCTTTGGTGTACTGGGTGAAACCGGCGCTGGTTTGTTGCAGCATGACCATTTGCGATCAGAGCAGTTGATCTACATGGGCACCTTGGGGAAGGCGGCTGGTGTGTCTGGTGCATTCGTGGTTGCACACAGCTTGTTCATTGAATGGGTGGTTCAAAGATCTCGTTCCTACATCTACACCACAGCGGCACCAGCGGCCTTGGCGCACGCCTTGCTGGCCAGTTTGCAGATCATTGGCAGCGAAGAAGGTCGTTTGCGCCGAGCGCATTTGGTTCGGTTGATTGAGGCGTTTTCTACACATCCGATCCCTCGGCATTGGCAGCGAATGGTGTCATCAACAGCCATTCAGCCCTTGGTGGTGGGCCGTAACGACGATGTCTTGAAGGCTTCGGCAGATTTGCAGATGCAAGGCATTTGGGTGAGTGCCATCCGAGCCCCCACCGTGCCTGAGAACACCGCGAGGTTGCGAATCACTTTGTCAGCCGCGCACACGATGAACGACCTCGCCTTGCTTCAGGAGGCCTTGTCCAGGGTTGCATCATCATGAATGACACCCAGTTTCAACAACCGTTTTCTTGTTTTGTCACTGGCACAGACACTGAGATAGGCAAGACTTTGGTGGCCAGTGCACTGGTGCACTTGCAAGCGCGGCAAGGATGG
>JACCEC012378799.1_pt1 | contig 29018 bp, 25 predicted proteins | sample 7450121 | NCBI WGS metagenome assembly JACCEC01 (sample SAMN15323455, study PRJNA562643) | freshwater metagenome | isolation source: river surface water | place: USA:Blue River Watershed | collected 2017-08-18 | reverse complement strand
GCGCAGTGACGTGGCGGATTTCTTTGCCGCGCCCAACACAGAACGCACCAAAGAATTCCTAGACAAGATCTTGATGAAGTTTTGAGGGGCTCGGGCAGGTTGGAGGCGAGCCACACGTCGATATCGCCGCGTTCCGAGCGGCGCCTTGTCCCGAGCCCGTCTCTCACGCTTGACGGTCTAGGCAGTGGCCTGCAAGCGGCTGATCGACCAGGACAGCGCGATCCGGTCCGACCTAATCAGTGCGATTGAAAAATAGGCCACCACTCCCTGCCGGTCGACCAGCGCGCGCCGCAGGCGACCCAGCGTGTCGCCCTCATGCAGACCCAAATGCGCAGCCGTCTCGGCATCGGCTAGGGTCAGGGTGAAGCTTTGACGCATTTCCACCAGGTTCGATGCGTCCAGGTCTTCCAGAACCACCAGGGCCATCTCCTGGTCAAAACGGGTGGGCGAGCGGTCGTAATAGTGCCGTGCCACGAAGAGTTCCACCACACGGAAGGGTTCGGATCGCTCGTCCAAGTGGACCCTGCGCATACGCCGGTAGGCGGCGGCAGCTGAACCCTCGTTGGGCAGCAGGGGCGGCGGTGCGTCGTCGGCCTCCAGGATCAACCCACGGTGCTCACGTAGCTTGCCGGAGAGCTGGGGCCAGCCGACCTCGGTAACAGGCGACGCAATACGCGGCGGCGCCTCAGCGACATAGGTCCCGCTGCCGCGACGGGCGCGGATCAGGCCCTCCTCGGTGAGGAGGCGCAGCGCCTCGCGCACCGTCACCGGGGCCACCTGAAAGCGCTGGGCCAGAGCGGCGATGGTGGGCAATTGCGAGCCGGCCTTGAGTTCACCCGCAGCAATCTCGACCCGCAGGACTCCCGCAATCCGGCGGTAAAGCGGACTGGTGTTGTGGGGGGGCAGATGGGCGGAAGACACGGGGTGGCGGCAAATTAGAGGATCGGATGACCAACAAGCTTGCCAACTATAGAGGGGCCCCATTGATCGCTGGCCCTCACATTATGCTGGTATGCTGCTTTACCAGCATAGTTATCAGGCGAGATGTGTCGAGCGATTCGATTCGCCAGTCCGCCTTCCTCAGGAGCCTCGGATGTCCCTTCCCCAGCGCCTCGTGATCTTTGTCGCCGACAACCACAACCGGGCGATCCTTGGCTGCTATGGCCACCCAGTCGTCAAAACGCCCCACATCGACTCCATCGCCCGCCGCGGCACCCGCTTCGCCAACGCCTACAGCACCAGCCCCTTGTGCTGCCCGGCGCGGGCGGCCATGGCAACCGGCCGCTACCCGCACCAGACCGGCTACTGGGACAACGTGATGGCCTACGACGGCGCCATCCCCAGCTGGATGCACCGCCTGCGTGAGCAAGGGCATCACGTCACCGCTATCGGCAAACTGCACTACCGCAGCGAAGAGGATGACAACGGGTTCACGCAGGAAATCCTGCCCATGCACTTGCACGAGGGCAAGGGCGCGGTCAAAGGCCTGCTGCGCGGCTTCGACGCGCAAAAGCCCAAGGAGCCGGGCGTGATGATGGGCCTGTACGACGACCTCTCCAAGGAAGGCGACACCCACTACCAGGACTACGACCGGCAGATCACTGCAGAGGCGATCCACTGGCTGCGTCACCATCAGCCGGAAAACGGCAAGACCTCGGTACTGGTCGTCTCTTACATCAGCCCGCACCCGCCTTTCACCGTGGCCAAGCGCTTCCTGGACATGTATCCGCTCGAGGACATGCCCCTGCCGCCGGAGCTGGGCCCACCCCCCTACCATCCGTCCGTCGAATTTGCGCGCCAGCTCGATGGCATGCCGGCCGAGCTAGACCCGGCGGTGCTGCGTCGCATTGCCGCCGCCTATTTCGGCTTGATCACGCACATGGACGAACAGATCGGACTGGTGCTGGAAGAAATGAAGTCGCGCAAGGTGTTGGATGACACCCGCGTGATGTACACCAGCGACCATGGAGAGCTGTTTGGCGCCCAAGGTTTGTTCGGCAAGCGTTGCCTGCTGGAAGGCTCCGCCGGAGTGCCGCTGATCATCGCAGGGCCTGGCATTGCGGCTGGCCATGTATCGCAGCAGATGGTGTCCCACGTGGATTTGTTTCCCACGATCGTGGATCTGGCCGGCGCGCAAATGGCACCGGCGGATGCAGACCTGCCGGGCCAGTCGCTCTGGCCGGCGACACAGGGGCAAGACGATCTGGACCGCCCGGTGTTCGCCGAGTACCACGCCCAAGGCTCGCGCACCGGGGCCTACCTGGTGCGAAAACACGGCGCAAAAATGATCTTCCATGTGGGCATGCCGACCCAGGCGTTTGATCTGGCGGCTGACCCCGACGAGCTGCACGACCTGCACGGCACCCCGGCTGGCGACGCGATCGAGCGGGCGCTCATGCCCATTCTTCTGGCGCAATGCGACCCCGTGCTGCAAGACACACGCGCCAAGGCCGCGCAGCGCGACAAGGCGCATGCCTACGGCGGCCCCGAGGTGGTGGGGCAGGAGGCCTTCATTGCCTTCACACCGCCACCGGGCGTGTCCGCAGAAGAAGCCTGGGCGAGCCTGGACGCAGTTTCGGGCGCTGCCAAATGAGCCTCGACCGCTTGAATGTCGACCGCTTGAACCTGGACCATTTCCCCCGTATCGACCTGTGCCACGCGCCCACGCCGCTGGAGTTCATGCCCCGACTCACCGAGCATCTGGGCGGCCCGCGCCTGTGGGTCAAGCGCGACGACTGCACGGGAATGAGCCTGGGGGGCAACAAGGCACGCAAGCTGGAGTTCCTGCTGGGGGAGGCCTTGCAACAGGGGGCGAACCATATCGTCACCCTCGGCGCGCTGCAATCGAACCACGTGCGTCAAACCGCGGGGGCGGCGGCGCGCCTGGGTCTGGCCTGCACGGTCATCCTCGAGCACCGTCACCCCGACCCGGATGCCGACTACCTTCGCAACGGCAACATGCTGCTCGACCTGCTGTTCGGGGCGAACATGGTTTTTCGCCCGGGTGGCACCGACATGCTGGCCGCACTTCACGAGGTCGGGGCGGAGTTAAGCGCGCAGGGGCAGCGGCCCTACCTGATTCCCACTGGCGGGTCCAACCCGGTGGGAACGCTGGGGTATGTGAAGGCGGCGCAAGAACTCTTGCTGCAAGCGAAGGAAAAGAACTTTGCCCCGGACCAGATCGTGGTGGCCAGCGGCAGCGCCGGCACCCAGGCGGGACTGATCGTGGGGCTGGCCGCAGAGTCCAGCACGGCGGTCGTGCAAGGCTTCGCGGTCAGCCAGGCAGAACATCTGCAGCATCAGCGCGTCGCGGCCCTGGCGGCGGCGACAGCCAGCTTCATCGGCGACACGCCCGAGCTGCCACCGCAGGCGGTGCGCGTCAACGCCGACTACCTCGGCAAGGGCTACAGCATTCCCTCGGCGGCCATGGTCGACGCAGTGCAATTGGTGGCCCGCCTGGAGGGCCTGCTGCTCGACCCGGTCTACACCGGCAAGGCCATGGCCGGCGTGATCGACTGGGCCCGGACCGGGCGCTTTCGGCGCGACGAGAACGTGGTGTTCATCCACACCGGCGGCCAGGCGGGACTCTTCGGCTTTTGCGACACGCTGAGCCAGCCCCGGCCCGCCATCACAACGAACAAGGCAACCTGATGCAAACCCACTGGATCGACAACCGCGCAGTGCCTGGCGACGGGCCAGGGATCGACATCGTCAACCCGGCCACGGAGGAAGTGATCGACACCATCCCCCGCGGTCACCGCGACGCAGTAGACGCGTGCGTGACCGCGGCCTGTCGCGCCTATGAGAGCTGGGCGGGGCTGTCGCCGACGCAGCGGCAACAACTCATTGGGACCGCCATCGAACGCTTGGCGAGCATCCGCGACGAGGTCGCCGATTTGCTCACGCGCGAAATGGGCAAGCCTTTGTCGCAGGCGAAGAGCGAGGTCAGCAAAGCCATGCAAGGCATGCGCGCCTCGGCTGAAATGGTGATCCATCTGCGTAGCGGCCAGCAGATGGCGGGCGACCTGGAGCTCAATTTCCAGCAGCGCTATGCGCGCGGCGTAGCCGCCTGCGTGATGCCCTGGAACTATCCGGTGGCACTCGGGCTGGACAACGTGGTCCCCAACCTGTTGGTGGGCAATACCGTGGTGTGGAAGCCCTCTGAAAAGACACCCCTGACCTCGCGGCTGGTGGTCGAAAAAATCTTTGACCATCTGCCGCCCGGTGTGGTCAACCTGCTTTTGGGCGACGGACCCACCGCGGGCGACGCCCTGGTGCGGCACCCGCAGGTGGACCTGCTGGTGTTTGTGGGCAGCGAGCCGACCGGCCGCCATCTGGGGGGTATTTGCGGCCAGCACCTGAAAAAGGCGGTGCTGGAGCTGGGGGGCAAGGACGCCCTGATCGTCGACGAAACCGTCGACATTACGACCGCGGCCCGTTACGCAGCAGACGCTGCCTTTGCCAATGCGGGTCAGATCTGCACCTCGATCGAGCGGATCTATGTCGCGCGGAAAATCTTCCCCGAATTCGTGGCGGCGCTGACCGCGCAAGCGCGCGCCATCCGGGTCGGCAACGGCCTGGACGCGGCGACGCAGATGGGGCCGCTGGTCGACCGCGGCCAGTGGGAGAGGGTGTCTCGCCAAGTGCAAGAGGCCGTCGCTGCGGGGGCCACTGTGCATCACGGCGGCGCGCCGCTGCCCGGGCCGGGTTTCTTCTACCCGCCCACTGTGCTGACCCAGCTCGATCCGGCCTGCAGCTTGATGCAGGAAGAGACCTTCGGTCCGGTGGCGCCCTGCATTCCTTTTGACGATTTCGAGGAAGCGATTGCCCAGGCCAATGCCTCGCACTTTGGTCTGGCGGCCATGGTCATGACGACCTCAGCACCGCGCGCGCTGCGCGCGATCCACTCCTTGCGCGCCGGCATGGTCAAGATCAACACGATGCGCGGCAAGGCGCCGGGTGGCACCTCAGAACCAGTCCGAGGCAGTGGCTTGGGGCAGGGCTATGGCATGGAGTTTTTCCATGAAATCACCACGCAGAAATCGGTGTACTGGCGGGCAGTGCCGGGCTAAACCCGCTCAGGCCGCGATCACGGGCAGACGCGCGTAGCGCTGGGCCTCTAGCGCCTCGACACCAAACTGCGCCAGCAGCGCCCGCAGTCGCTCGGCGGCGCTGCGCTTGGGCTGTCCAGTGTGGCGCGCCAAGATCAGCTCGTTTTTCATGCTGTGTTCCCAGCCCACCAGCTCGGTGACGGTGACTTGGTAGCCACAGGCCTCCAGGTACAGGCAGCGCAGCACATTGGTCAATTGGCTACCCATTTCCCGCGTGTGCAGCGGGTGGCGCCAGAGTTCGGCCAGCGGGGTTCGCGCCAGAGACAGCGCCTTGCTCTCTCGCAGCCGCGCCGCGAGTTCAGCCTGGCAGCAAGGCACCAGCACCATGAACTTCGCCTGGCGGGCCAAGCCAAAGTCGATCGCGTCGTCGGTGGCTGTGTCGCAGGCGTGTAGCGCGGTGACCATGTCGATGCGCTGCGGCAGGGCCGGCGAATCCACGGCCTGCGCGGCGCTCAGGTGCAAAAAGTGCATGCCGGCAAAGCCCAGGCGCGCGGCCAGTTCCTGGGAGCGCTGCACCAGCTCGGGCCGGGTTTCAACGCCGAAGACCTGGCCCATGCCGCGCGGCTGGAGAAACAGGTCATAGAGGATGAAGCCCAGGTAGGACTTGCCGGCGCCGTGGTCGACGATGGTGGGGTGCCCGTGGGCGGCAGGCACCTCCTCCAGCAGCTTCTCGATGAACTGGTAGAGGTGATAAACCTGCTTGAGCTTACGGCGTGAGTCCTGATTGAGCTTGCCCTCGCGGGTGAGGATATGCAGCTCCTTGAGTAATTCGACCGACTGTCCGGGGCGCAGCTCGGGGAGCGCGGGTACCGCGTCTTGTTTTTTCGGCTTCATGCCCATTCCTGGCTCAGTCGCGCCCAGCCCTCGGGGCCCAGGCGGCGCAAGGTCGAGATGTTGGTGTCGTAGATGGCGCTGGCATCGGGAAAGGCCTGCACAGCGCGGGTGATGCTGTCCGCGCGCAGCAGGTGCAGCGTCGGGTAGGGGGTGCGGTTGGTGAAGTGGGCGATGTCGTCCGGGTTGGCGCCGGCAAATTCAAACTGAGGATGGAAATGCGCCAGCTGCAAAACGCCCTCCAGCTCACGGCGGACCAGCAAGCGCTCGGCCTCGCCCATGAAGCCGTTGAACTCGAAGAATTCTGGCATGGCCTGCGGTGCAATGAGCAGCGTGGTGTCGCGTTGCTCGGGGGGGCAGGCCAGCAAGCCATCGACTTCGCGCTCGAGTGCCTCGAGCAGGTGACTCCAGCCAGCGGCGGGAGTCACCACGAAATGCACCTGCCCCTTGACCATGACCGCCTTGGCGAAAGGGCACAGGTTCAGGCCCACCACCGCATTCGCGAGCCACCGCCGGGTGCGCGAGATGACCAGGTCGTCGTCGTGTTGCATGGGGCTGATTCTAGAAACGGGCCGGAGGCGCGCCTCCTCCGGGGCGAAAGCGCTCATTGCCCAGCGCTACGCTCGCGGCCAATGCGGCCAGCCAGCCAGAGCCCGGTCACGGCGCACAGGCCGGTCACGCCCCAGCTCCATTGCCAGCCGCCCACTTGGCTGGCCACCCAGGCCACCAGGGGCGGCCCGGCGAACTGGCCGATGGACGACCACTGCTGCATCCAGCCCACGGTGGTCGACACCGTCCCCGGCGAGGGGGCGAGCCGCACCGCCTGCGAAAACAAGGTGCCCGGCACCAGGCCGCCCACGGCAGAAAACAGCAGCACCGAGATCAAGGGCCCGACAAAGGCGGTAGGCCCCGCTGGCCACAAGGGCGCGTACAGACCCACAGCGCCGAAGGCCATGGCGCCAAAACCCACCCGCATCAGCCGCTGCGGCGAAACGCCCCGCTGCAGCAGGCGGCCTGAGGCGATATTGCCCACCATGTTCATGGCGGCCACGAGCGCACTGGCAAAGCCCGCGTGGGCGGGCGCCAGGCCCGCCTGCGCATAGATGGTGGGCAAAAAGCCGATGACCGACAGCCACTGGCCCGAGTAAGCGGCAAAGGCCAGGGCCACCAGCCAGGGGCCGGGTGCGCGCAAGGTCTCGAGCAGGCGGGCCCGCCAGGACGACGCAGAAAGCGTGCCGGAGGGCTCGCCCATCGCCGCGGGCAAAGAACCGGAGGCAATGGCGGTCGCACTTGAAGGGATTGCCGCAGGTGCAGGCGCTGGTCGAGGCGCTGGTGCCGCGGCAGCGGGATCCGCCGGCACCCACTGCCACAAGGCCAGGGCCAGCAGCAGCGACAGCGCGCCAGTGAGCCACCACCAGGCCGGCCAGCCAAAAGCCACCATCCACAGCGGCCCGGCCAGAAGCGCGAGCGAGGTGCCCAGCGGCATGTAGGCACCCCACAGGCCCAGGCGCGACGGCAAAAGCGCGGGCGGCACCAAACGACGAATGAGGCTGGGGCCGGCCGTCGCTGCGAACAAAAACCCCAGCCCCTCGACGGCGCGCAGCGCCAACAGGACCATCGGGTCGCGGACCAGGCCGCCCAGCGCACTCGCCACCGCCAGCAAGACCAAGCCACCCGCCATCACCCGGCGCAGGCCCAGGCCGTCAGCGGCCAGACCCACGGCCAAGCCCAGGACAACGGCGGCCAGTTGCACCATCGACAGCAGGAAGCCGCCCTGCACCAGGGTCATGCCCAGCTCGGCCTGCAGCACCGGCAGGGCGGGCGGCAGCTTGCCAACGTGGATGGCCGCGGTCACGCCGGCGGCGAAGACCAGGAAGGCGCGGTCCACGCTCATGTTGCCAGCAGGCGCTTGCCGGTCAGGCGCTCATGTTCTCGCCCAGCGAAGCGGTCGGTCATGCCGGCGATGTAGTCAGCGATGGCGCGCGGCAGGTCGGACTGCGCCGCGTAAGCGGCAGGCATATCAGTGGGCCGGGCCAGGTAGGCGGCAAAAAGCTCGCGCACCATCTGCTTGGCCAGGCCGGTGGTCTCCATCACCTGCGGATGACGGTAGAGGTTGTTGAACAAAAATTGCTTGAGCCCGTGAGAGCCCCTGCGCATGCCGTCGGAAAAGGCCAGCAGCGGCCGGCTGGCGCGGACTGCGTCCGCGTCCGCTGGCGCCAACTCGCGCAGGGCCCAGGTGGTGGCATCGATCACGTCATGCACCTGGGCGCTGAGCATCACCCGGATGATCTCGTAGGCAAGCCGGCGTCCTTGCAGCTGCGGATACGCCGCCTGCACCTGCTGCCGGTAACCCTCGAACAAGGGAACGGCCTGAAGCTGCTCCATCGTGATCAAGCCCGAACGCAGTCCGTCGTCGACATCGTGCGCGTTGTAGGCAATCTCGTCAGCGAGGTTGCACAGCTGGGCCTCGAGGCTGGGTTGGGTGCGGTCCAGGAAACGCCGCCCCACACCGCCAGGCTCGCGTACCTCGAGTCGCTCGGCATTGGCGCGTGAGCAGTGCTTGAGGATGCCCTCGCGGGTCTCGAAGCTGAGGTTGAGGCCATCGAAGCGCGGGTAGCGCTCCTCCAGCTGGTCGACCACCCGCAGGCTCTGCAGGTTGTGTTCGAAACCGCCGTAGGGGCCCATGCATTCGTCGAGCGCATCCTGACCGGCGTGGCCGAAAGGGGTATGGCCCAGGTCATGGGCCAGGGCAATCGCCTCGACCAGATCCTCGTCGAGCCCCAGCGGCCGGGCAATGGAGCGACCCAGCTGCGCCACCTCGATGGAATGGGTCAGGCGGGTGCGGAACAGGTCTCCCTCGTGGTTGAGGAAGACCTGGGTCTTGTAGACCAGGCGGCGAAAAGCAGTGGAGTGAACGATGCGATCGCGGTCCCGCTGGAAGGCCGAGCGGTGCGGTGTGGGCGACTCCTCGAAGCGGCGGCCACGAGAACGCGTCGGGTCGCTGGCGTAGGGGGCCAGGGCCATGGTCGGCGCCCCCCTCAGCAGCAGCGCGCGATCACGCCGCGCACCACGGCGTCGGGGGCGGGCCGGACCACAGCGCGGCCTGGCGGGTCAATCAGCACGAAGCGGATCTCGCCGGCCTCAGACTTCTTGTCCAGTCGCATCAGGTCCAGGTAGCGGTCGGCGCCCAGGGCGGGGCCCCGGGTCGGTAGGCCTGCGTCGGCGATGAGCCGGGTGCAACGGGCCACAAAGGCCGCATCGACACCGCCCATCTCCATCGACAGTTGCAGGGCCATGACCATGCCGCAACCCACCGCCTCGCCGTGCAGCCATTCGCCATAACCGAGGCCGGCCTCGATCGCATGGCCGAAGGTGTGGCCGAAATTGAGGATGGCCCGCAGGCCAGACTCGCGCTCGTCCTGACCCACAACCTCGGCCTTGATCTCGCAGCTGCGGCGCACCGCATGGGCCAGAGCCTGCGGGTCACGCGCGCGCAGGGCGGGGAGATGTGCCTCTACCCAGTCGAGAAAGTCCAGGTCGAAAATCGGCCCGTACTTGATCACCTCGGCCAAGCCGGCGGACATCTCGCGCTCGGGCAGGGTGGCGAGGGTGTCCAGGTCGCACAGCACCAGCTGCGGCTGGTAGAAGGCGCCGATCATGTTCTTGCCCAGGGGATGGTTGATCGCGGTCTTGCCGCCCACCGAGGAGTCCACCTGCGCGAGCAAGGTGGTGGGCAACTGCACGAAAGGCACACCACGCATGTAGCAGGCGGCGGCAAAGCCGGTCATGTCGCCTACTACACCACCGCCCAGCGCAAAGAGCACGGTTTTGCGGTCGCTCCCGCGCCCGAGCAGAGCGTCGAAGATGAGGTTGAGACAGTCCCAGGTCTTGTACTGCTCCCCGTCGGGCAGTTCCAGCACATGGACCTGTGGGTAGCGACCAGCCAGCGCCTGCGCGAGGGCGTTGGCATACAGCGGACCGACCGTGGTGTTGGTCACGATGAGGGCCGCGTGTCCCTTGGGAAGGTCGAATTCGCCGATACGGGCCAGCAGGCCCTCGCCGATGACAATGGGGTAGCTTCGGTCCCCGAGATCGATGCGAACTTCCTGGTCAGTGGCACGCGCTGTCATGCGGCCAAGTGTAAGGCCCGGTCATCAGGTCTCAGGCCATCTCGCCAGCTTCGCCGGAAAGCTCCAGTTGCATCACGATCATGTTGACCAGGGTCTGCAGGCTGGGTCGGCCGGTTTCGACGGTGAAGTGGGCCGTCTCGCGATAGAGCGGATCCCGCTGGGCGTGCAGGGCCTTGAGCCTCGCCAGCGGGTCATCGACCTGGAGCAAGGGGCGCTTGCGGTCATTGCGCACCCGCTGAAAGACCTGGTCAGGCGAGGACCGAAGGTAGATCACATAGGCATGGGCGTGCAGCTGGTGCCGGTTGGCCTCGCGCAGCACCGCCCCCCCGCCGGTGGCCAGGACGCCCTTGCTCATGCTCAGCTCGGCGATCACCGCCTGCTCGAGGTCGCGAAAACGCTCCTCGCCCTGCTGTTCAAAATAGGTGCGGATCGGGCACCCCATGCGCTGTTCGAGCACATGGTCGGAATCGGTAAAAGGCAGGCCCAGCCGACGGGCCAGCAACTTGCCCACGGTGCTCTTGCCGGAGCCAGGCATACCCACCAGCGCGATCGGCCGGGTGCTTGGCGACTTGCTCGGATGCTGGACTAGGTCAGCGAGAGCACCAGCGCCAATACCCGCGCCGGCGCCTGGGCTGGGGCTGGACGCGACGGCCGGTGTCTCGGGTGCACGGTCGGTCGGTAATGCGCTGGAGGAAGAGGAATTCAAACGGATCAGAAACAGAGGTTGACGGAACGGATCACCGCTCCGCAACCCGGTCGGTGATCATTTTGGGGGTGATGAAAACCAGCATCTCCTGCTTGTTCGCAGTGCGTTGCCGGTTGCGGAACAGCACGCCCACACCAGGCAATTCGCCCAGCAGCGGCACTCGCGCCTCGTTCTCGGTCTCGGTCAGCTCGAAAATGCCGCCAATCACCACCGTACCCCCATTTTCCACCAGCACCTGGGTGCGGATGTGCTTGGTGTTGATGGCGATGCCTGCAGTCGTGGTTTCGCCCCGGCTGTCCTTGCTCACATCGAGGTCCAGAATGATATTGCCCTCGGGCGTGATCTGGGGGGTGACTTCCAGCTTGAGGGTGGCCCGGCGGAAGGCCACCGCCGTTGCGCCGCTGGCCGTAGCCTGCTGATAGGGGAATTCGGTTCCTTGCTCGATCAGGGCCTTGGTCTGGTCGGCGGTGACGATGCGGGGGCTGGACACCAGCTTGCCCTTGCCATCGGCCTCCAGGGCGGACAGCTCGAGGTTCAGGAAGCGGTTGGCGGATGCGTTGAACAGCGAGATCGCAAAGCTCGGCGCGCTGAAGCCGCCCTGCCCCACCGCCGGCAGGTTGACGAAATTGGTGTTGACGTTGTCCAGGGTTGTGCGGGTTTCGCCGGTGCTGCCGGTCAGGCCCGAGTAGGAGCCGCCGAAGGTGATCCGGTTGTTGTTGTCACTGATACGGGTGCCAGGCGGGCGACCTTGGTCGCTGCCGCCCAAGCGAACACCCAGCGATTTTCCGAAGGTGTCAGAGGCCTCGACGATACGGGCCTCGATCAGCACCTGCCGTACCGGCACGTCCAGACGCGCGATCAGGGCCTGGACCTGCTCCAGACGGGTCGGGATGTCGGTGACGAAGAGCTGGTTGGTGCGCTCCTCGGCCATTGCACTGCCACGCGGGCTGAGCACCCGGTTGGCCGGCGGACCCGACAGCAGCTGGTCGGCGATCGTCTTGGCCTTGGCGTAGTTAAGCTGGAATGGCTGGGTTCGCACCGGCTCCTCGTTCTGGCGTGCGTTGACCGCGTCGCGGTCCTGCTTTTCACGAGCCGCGATTTCGTCCTTGGGAGCGACCCAGAGCACGTTGCCGGAGCGGCGCTGTCCCAGCCCCTTCGACTGCAGGATGATGTCCAGCGCCTGGTCCCAGGGCACATCCTTGAGGCGCAGGGTCAGATTGCCAGTCACCGAGTCCGAGGTGACCACGTTGAAGTTGGTGAAGTCGGCGATCACCTGAAGCAGCTGGCGCACCTCGATGCTCTGGAAGTTGAGCGTGATCTTCTCGCCGGTGTAGCCCGGGCCCTGGGTGACCCGGGACGGGTCGATCCGCGGCGGCCGCAGCTCGACGACGAACTGGCTGTCGCTCTGGTATGCGCTGTGCTCCCAGGGGCCCCGCGGCTGAATCACCATACGCACCCGGTCGGCCACCGCGGTGGTGGTGATGGTCTGCACTGGGGTGCCGAAGTCGGCGACGTCAAGCCGCCGACGCAGGCCCTCAGGCAGGGAGGACTTGAGAAACTCCACCACCAGGTTCTGGCCCTGCTGGCGAATGTCGACGCCCACCTGGGGGCTGCCGAGCTCGACCACCACGCGGCCGGCGCTGCCCGAGCCACGGCGGAAGTCGACGTCGCGCAGCGGCAGGCTGTCGGAGTTGCGGCTCTCGGCGAACAGGGCCGGGTTGGGGGGCGCCACCGGCGAGGTGACCGCCGCGCCCGCCGGCTCCAGGAAGACCAGCAGCGTGCGGCCGTCCAGTTGTGTCTTGTAGGGAACCTGGGTCCGCAAGTTGAGGACCAGGCGTGTGCGGTCAGCCGCCTCTACCACCGAGACCGAGCGCAGGTTGCCCTGATTGAGCACCACAGAAGGCTTGTCGAGCACGCTGCGAACACCGGGCAAGTCCAGGGCGATGCGGGCGGGTGACTGAATGGCAAAGCCGTTGGGCAAAGCGGCCAAAGGCCGGGAAAGCTCTACCCGCAGCACCTCGGCGCCCCCTTGGGAAAGCGCGGTGATCGATTGCACCTCCACCCCGCTCTGGGAGGGGGCGGCGGGTGAGGCGGCAAGCGCTGCGGGCGCAGATGCAGCAGACGGTGCGGTGGCAGGCGCCGGCAATGTCTGGGCAAAAACAGGCAGCGGTGTCAGGGCCAGCCCAACAACCAAGAGGGCCAGGGCCCCGGCCACGCCGAGGGCGCCCGACAGGTACCCGCTCGCAGGGGCGATGTTTGCGCAATGCTTCATTTGGCTCTTTCTTGCAACTGCAGGGTCGCTGGCCGCTCGACCCAGCTCCCTCCCGGGTCACGGACGATCTCGCGGAGCTGAACCTCGGTCTCGCCGATGCGCAGGATCCTGCCGTAGTTCTGGCCGAGGTACTGACCGACCGAGGCTTGGTAGAGCTGGTTGTCGACCTTGATGAGGGCGACCGGACGCCCCTGCTTGATCAGGCTGCCGACCATGGTCATGGAATCGAGGGGATAGCTTTCAAGCGCCTCCTTGCGTCGCTTGAGCTCCGGAGCGAGCAGCGCTGATTCGGAGGCGGCCACAGTGGCATCGCGCCGAAGCGCCGAGGCGAGTTTTTGGAGGCTGAAGGGGTCAATGGTCCCAGCCTGCACATAGGCCTGGGGCACAAAGGGCGGCGGCTCGGGAATGGGGTCGATGCGGGGGCTGAGGCCAGCCCGTTGCTGAGCCATCCAGCCCTGCATGTCCTCACGCCCGGCCTGGCCGCACCCGGCCAGGGCGAATACCAAGAGGGAGGCGGACACAAGGCGCACAAGGCTTGCAAAGTGGGCGAAGCGCAGGGAGAGCGCCAGCGACCCGGCGCGCGCGCGCCGCGCTGGCCAGCCCGCGATCAAAACGAAGGCGCGGGCTTCGATCATGGCCGGCCTCCGGGCGACTTGGGCGCCGAAGCGGGGCTGCGCCGCTGCGCCGCTACCTCGTCGGGGTCGAGGTAGCGGAAGGTCTTGGCAGTTGCCTCCATGACCAGCAGACCCTCGCGGCTGGGCGAGATGGCGATGTTGTTGAGCGTGACGATGCGCGAGAGATTGGCGATATCGCCCGCGAAAGCCCCGATGTCGTGGTACCGGCCCACCACCTTGAGGGCGATGGGCTGCTCGGCGTAATAGTCACGCACGATCACCGGTCCCGGGCGGAACAACTCAAAAGCCAAGCTGCGACCGAGCCCCGCCTGGTTGATGTCCGAGAGCAAGGCATCCATCTCGGCCCGACCGGGCAACTGCTTTTCGAGCTGGCTGACCTGCCCAAGCACCTGCTCGCGCTGTTTGCGCAGGGCCTCGAGGTTGACCGCCTGGGTGAGCTTGCGCACGTAGTCGGCCTTGAGCACCACCTCCTGCGCCTCCTGGGCCTCGAGCGCATCCTGGTTGCCGCGGATCAGGGCCATCCAGAGGCCCAGCAGGATCAGGCCGGCCATTGCGGCACACAGGGCCAGTCGAGGGACCAGCGGCCAAGTGGAAGGGTCGCGGGTGTCCAGGCCACGGAACTCGGCCTGCAGCCGGCTCCAGCGCGAGGGCTGGGCGGCGAGGGCAGGGACAGGCGGGCGTTGAGGCATGGCGTGTCAGGGGCGGTTGGATGCCATGGCGGCCGGCGCACTGGCGCGTGATGGCGGGACGCTGGCGCCGGGTCTGGACAGGGAGCCCGCGGCGGCCGAGGCGGCCCCGGCAGGCGGTCGGGCCTCCCCTGCACGGCTGACCGTGACTCGCAGGGTGAAGTTGGCCACCCGACGCTGCTCGCGCGGCCCCAAGGTGACAGTGCTTGCCACGATTTCGCCGAGCTCGGGCCTGCTCAGCCAAGAACTGTCTTGGCCCAGGTGGCGCAGCAACTCGGAAACCCGTTCGTTGGACTGGGCCACGCCCGTGAGGAGGACCGTCTGGCCGTCCTGCTTGAGGCCGGTGAGGTAGACCCCTTCCGGCATCAGGCGGGCGAGCTCATTGAGAAGGTGAACCGGAATACTGCGATCTGCCTGCAGGTTCTCGACCGCCTGCTGGCGGGAGCGCAGAGCGGCAATGTCGGCCTGCAGCGAGGCGATGTCCTTGATTTGCTTTTCGAGCCGGACGATCTCGTCGCGCAGCAGCAGGTTGCGGGCCTCCTGGCGGGCGGATTGGCCGACCTCCCAGAGGTAAAGCCCACCGGCCAGCACCACGCCAGCCAGCAGAGATGCGCCCAGCATCAGATAGAAGGACTCACGCCGATGCCGACGAGCGACCTCGCGATGGGGCAGCAGGTTGATCAGAATCACCTGAAGAACCTCCGCATGGCCAAGCCGCAGGCGACCAGGTAGCCGGGCGCCTCCCGCTGCAAACGACGCTCACGAACGGTGGTGGAGATCTGCATGCCCTGGAAAGGGTCGGCCACGCTACTGGGAAACGAACTGTGAGCCGCCACGGCCGCGGTCAACCCCGGCAGGGAGGCGGCACTGCCCGCCAGCAACAAGTGGTCGACCCGGTTGTGGGGGGTGCTGGTGAAAAAGAACTGCAGTGCCCGCGCCAGGTCTTGGGCCAGGCCGTCCACGAAGGGGCGCTGCACCTGGGCCTCGAAGTCCTCGGGCAGTTCGCCGCTGCGCAGACGCTGCTCAGCCTCGTCGGCACCGAGTCCGTACTGGCGGACGATGTGCTGGATCAATTGGAAGCTGCCGAAGGGTTGGTCTCGCTCATAGACCACCTCACCTCCCCCGAGCACCTGCAGGCTGGTGGCAAGGTCGCCGATTTCGAAGAGGGCGACCAGGGCTTCGGGCCGCCCCAGGGGCAAGGCCTCGACCAGCCGGCCGGCAGCCATGCGGGCGGCGAAGGACTCGACATCGACGATGACCGGCTTGAGGCCAGCGGCCTCGGCCAGTCCCTGCCGGTCTTGGACTTTCTCGCGGCGCGAGGCGGCGATCAGCACCTCAACCTCCTGGGGGCCTGAGGGCGCCTGGCCCATCACGCAAAAGTCAAGGCTGACCTCGTCCAGCGAGAAAGGGATGTATTGGTTGGCCTCGATCTCGACCTGAGCCTCGAGCTCTGACTCCGGCAAGCCAGCCGGGAGAATGATTTTTCGGGTGATGACCGCAGAGGCCGGCAGGGCCATGGCGACCTGGCGGGTGCGGGAACCACTGCGCTTGACAACCCGGCGAAGGGCGTCGGCGACAGGGTCGAATTTCTCGATGCTGCCGTCAACGATCCAGTCGCGGTCGATCGGCTCGAAGGCGCAGTGCTCCAGCGCCAACCGGCCGTCCCGGCCGGTACCGAGCTCGGCCAGCTTGATACCGGATGAGCCGATATCCAGGCCCAACAAAGGCGCGGGCTGGGAGCCAAACCAGGACGCGAAAGACTGCAATCGAATCTCCAAGGGTGGGAGCCTGAGCGCCCAAAACTGCAAAAACTTAAGAATTCAGTTAATACTAACAGTAACCTGCCGCGTGTCCAACTCGGCCTGCCTGGGTGAGCAGCGGCCGTTGCCCCGATCTGACGCCCCGTGCGGGGTCAGTAGAGGCATTGCGCAGGGACCACCCGCCCGGCCCGGATAATTCGCTGATGCCCCACCCGAAATCCGACGATCCGTCCCGCCTGGCCCCAGACGGCGGCCACCGCTCTCTCCTGATGCGCCTTGTCCTCTGGACCTTCGGCCTCGGACTGGCCGGTGTGACCAGCCTGGCCATCGTGATCGGGGTGGCGCTGTCGGTCGCCTACCCCAACCTGCCAGATGTCTCCGACCTGGCCTCGTACCGCCCGAAGCTGCCGCTGCGCATCTACTCGGCAGACGGAGCGCTGATCGGCGAGTTCGGCGAGGAGCGGCGCAGCCTGACCCCGATCGCCGAGATTCCACAGGTCATGAAGCAGGCGGTGCTGGCCATCGAGGACGCCCGCTTCTACGAGCACAACGGGGTGGACTACCGCGGTTTGATGCGCGCGGCCATTGCCAACCTGGGGCGGGCCAAGAGCCAGGGCGCATCGACCATCACCATGCAGGTAGCCCGCAACGTTTACCTGAGTACCGAAAAGACCTTCACCCGAAAGCTCTACGAGGTATTGCTGACCTTCAGGCTGGAACATGCCCTGACCAAGGACCAGATCCTCGAGATCTACATGAACCAGATCTTCCTGGGCAACCGGGCCTATGGCTTCGCCGCCGCCTCCGAGACCTACTTCGCCAAGCCGCTATCGGAAATCAGCATCGCCGAGGCGGCCATGCTGGCCGGCCTGCCCAAGGCGCCCTCGGCCTACAACCCGATCAGCAACCCCAAGCGGGCCAAGGTGCGCCAGCAATACATCATCGAACGGATGGAGGAGGTCGGCTTCATCACCAAGGCTCAGGCTGCTGCCGCTCGTTCGCAAGAACTGAAGATCCGCTCGTCCGCCGACAGCCTGCGCACGCACTCCGACTTCATCGCCGAGATGGTGCGCCAGCTGGTGTACGCCCAGTACGGGGACGAGACCTACACCCGCGGCCTCAACGTCTACACCACGGTGAAGTCCGAACACCAAGAGGCGGCCTACCAGGCCCTGCGCAAGGGCATCATGGACTACGAAAAGCGGCAGATCTACCGCGGCCCTGAGGAGTTTGTCGACCTGCCTGCCAACCCCAAAGAGCTGGAAGACGCTGTCGACGACGCCCTGTCCGACCACCCAGACAACGGCGACGTGCTCGCGGCGGTAGTGCTGGAAGCGGGCCCGAAAAAAATAGTCGCCACCCGCGGCGGTGGTGATACCTTCGAAATCACCGGCGAGGGCCTCAAGCCAGCCCAGTCGGGCCTGTCAGACAAGGCCCCGCCCAAAATACGGCTGCGAAAAGGCGCAGTCATTCGGGTAATGAAAGGTGCCAAGGGCTGGGAGATCACCCAGTTGCCCGAGGTGGAGGGCGCTTTCGTTGCCATCGACCCGCGCGACGGTGCCATCCTAGCCCTGGTCGGAGGCTTCGATTTCGCCAAGAACAAGTTCAACCATGTGACGCAGGCCTGGCGCCAGCCGGGCTCGTCCTTCAAACCCTTCATCTACTCCGCCGCCCTAGAAAAGGGCTTCAGCCCGGCGACCGTGATCAACGACAGCCCGCTGTTCTTCGATGCTGCAGCCACGGGCGGTGCGCCCTGGGAACCCAAGAATTACGACGGTAAGTTTGAAGGCCCGATGCCGCTGCACACCGCGCTGGCCAAGTCCAAGAACATGGTGTCGATCCGCATCCTGCAATCCATCGGGCCGCAATACGGGCAAGAGTGGATCTCCCGCTTCGGCTTCGAGGCCGAGAAGCACCCGGCCTACCTCACCATGGCGCTGGGTGCCGGCTCGGTCACGCCGATGCAGATGGCGACCGCCTACTCGGTATTCGCCAACGGCGGCTACCGCGTCAACCCCTGGGTGATCCGCAAGATCACTGACCAACGGGGCAAGCTGCTGGTGGAGGTCAAGCCGCCCCAAGCCGGCGACGCGCCACGCGCGATCGACCCGCGCAATGCCTTCGTAATGAACCGGCTGTTGCAGGAGATCACCCGCTCAGGTACGGCTGCACGTGCCCAGGCAGAACTCAAGCGGCCCGACCTGTACGGAAAAACCGGCACCACCAACGATGCGATCGACACCTGGTTCGCCGGATTCCATCCCACGGTGGCGTCTGTGGTCTGGATGGGGTATGACTCGCCCCGGTCACTGGGCGACCGCGAGACGGGCGGTGGCCTCTCCTTGCCAGTGTGGATCGCCTTCATGGAAGCCGCGCTGCGCGGGGTGCCGATCTACGAGCCCACGGCGCCGGAGGGCGTTTTGAACGTGGGCGGAGAGTGGTACTACGGCGAGTACAGCCGCGGCGGCGGGGTGAGCAGCGTGGGCGGCAATGAGGCCCCGCTGGGGAAGAACCCAGGGGACGAGAAGCGCAGCATCCTGGACTTGTTCAGGAACTGATTCAGGGGGAGGTGAAGTCCAGCGGCTGTCCCGCCTGCTCGCTGGCGCAGCGGCTGAGGTGGCCGAAGAACTCGCCGTGGCCCTTGGTGTCCATCCACACCGCCCCATCGAAGCGGTAGTGGTAGCCGCCGGCGCGGGCAGCCATCCAGACCTCCTGCAGCGGCTTTTGCAAGTTCACGATGATCTGGCTGCGATTGGGGAACGTGAGCGTGACCATCCCGCCGACCCGCTGGTTGTCGATATCGGCATCGGTCTCGTCGTTGAAACGATCACAGCAGGCCTCAACCCGGCTCAGCAAAGCCTCGGCATGGTCCAGATACTCCAGGTCGGTCATTACAATTCTTCGATGTTCCGCAAGACGCAGACGATTCTAGGCCTCGCCCTCTGCGTGGCCGCTCTGACCAGCTTATCGGCCTGCGGCCAGAAGTGGGACCTCGTGCTGCCGTCCTCCAAACCCCAGGTCCTGCCGCGGGGACCTGCGTCTGCCGTCGCCCCCGCCCTCCCCCTGCGCCAGCCATGACCCTGCCACCCGTCTCCTCCCTGCCCGGCTCGCCCCAGTTGGCCCGCCGCGGCCATGAACTGTGGATGGAGGGTTGCCGCTTGTCCGACCTGGCTCACGCCCATGGCACGCCGCTCTTCGTGTATTCCAAGGCCGCCATGCGCTCGGCCCTGGCGGCCTACCAGCGCGGCTTTGCCGGCCGCCAGGCCACTGTCCACTATGCGATGAAGGCCAACTCCTCGCTCGCGGTTCTGCAAGTCTTCGCCAGCGCGGGCTGCGGCTTTGACATCGTCTCTGGCGGCGAACTCACGCGCGCGCTGACCGCAGGGGCCGAGCCGGCCAAAATCATTTTTTCCGGCGTGGGCAAGAGCCGCGCCGAGATGCGTCAGGCGTTGCAGGTCGGCATTGGCTGCTTCAACGTCGAGAGCGAGTCCGAGCTGGAGTTGCTCAGCGACGTGGCGCAGGGCCTGGGCCTGCGCGCGCCGGTGAGCATTCGCGTCAACCCCAACGTCGACGCCAAGACCCACCCCTACATCTCCACCGGCCTCAAGGGCAACAAGTTCGGCGTGGCGCACGAGCGCACCCTGGCGGCCTATCGGCGCGCGGCCAGCCTGCCCGGGCTGAAAGTGGTAGGCATCGACTGCCACATCGGCTCGCAGATCACAGAGACGGGCCCCTACCTCGACGCGATGGACCGTGTGCTCGAACTCGTTGAGGCCATCGAGGCCCAAGGCACGCGCCTGGCCCACATCGACTTTGGCGGCGGCCTGGGCATCAATTACAAGGGCGATACGCCGCCCGAGGCCGACGCGCTGTGGCAGCAGCTCTTGGCCAAGCTCGACGCGCGCGGCTTCGGAGACCGCCACCTGATGGTGGAGCCCGGCCGCTCCCTGGTGGGCAATGCCGGCCTCTGCATCACGGAGGTTCAATACCTCAAGCCTGGGGAGCAAAAGAATTTTTGCATCGTTGACGCAGCGATGAACGATCTGCCGCGGCCGGCCATGTACGAAGCCTTCCATGCCATCGTTCCTCTCACCGAGCGGGCGGGGGCAAACACCACCGTCTATGACGTGGTGGGCCCGATCTGCGAAAGCGGCGACTGGCTGGGCCGCGACCGCGCCCTGGCGGTGCAGCCCGGCGACCTGATGGCGGTTCTCTCAGCTGGCGCCTACTGCATGAGCATGGCCAGCAACTACAACACCCGAGGCCGGGCCGCCGAGGTTCTGGTCGACGGCGAGCAAGCGCACCTCATTCGGATGCGCGAGACGGTAGAAGACCAGATGCGGGGCGAGCGGCTGGTGGGCTGAAGAGGCCGACTGATCTGCAGAGCATCGAACGCAGGGCCCGAAGGCGCCTGCCCGACCCACCACCGAGTCAGCGTTGCCAACTCAGTTGATCACGCCTCGCGCTGGTCCTGCCAGGCATGGCGCACCCGCCAGCCCACCAGAAAACCGAGGATCAACGCATAGACCACCACCTCGGCCACATTGTTCTTGGCTGAACGCATCCAGAAGAAGTGCAGCAAGGCCAGCACTGCAATGCCAAACACCGCCTTGTGCAGGATGCGCCAGCGCACTGCCCCCAGGGCTTTGACGGCCCGGTTGAAAGAGGTGGCTGCCAGCGGCAGCAGCAGGCCGAATGCGACCATGCCCACCAAGATGAACGGCCGCTTGGCGATGTCACTGGCGATGTCCGCCCATTCAAAGCCCATATCGAACCAGGCATAGGCCAGCAGGTGGTTGGCGGCGTAGAAGGCCACGAACAGGCCCAGGGTACGGCGCATGCGCGCCAGCGCGGGCAGCTGCAGGCCGGTGCGCAGCGGGGTGACGGCCAAGGTCAGGCACAGAAAGCGCAGTGCCCAGTCGCCACTGGCGCGGATCAGGGCCTCGGCCGGGTTGGCGCCCAAGCGGTCGGTGAAGGCGGCGCCCAGCAGCCAAGCCAGGGGCAGCAGGCACAGGGCAATGAGCAGGGGCTGGACCCAGCGAGCGGCGAGCCAGCGGTTGATGCGGGCTCGCAACGTCGGCCCCGGCGAAGGGTGCCTCGGTGCTTGGTGCAGGGTGCCGCCGGGTCGGGGGTTCGCAGTCGGCGATGGGCGCACGGCCGCCGGCGATGCCGAGGATGGCGCAGGGGCGGACACGGCCGGTCTCTCAGTAGAACTTGCGCAGGTCCATGCCCGCGTACAGCTGGCCGACCTGGGGCTCATAGCCGTTGAACATCAGGGTCTTGCGGCGCTTGGCAAAAAGGCCGTCTTCGCCAATTCGCCGCTCGGTGGCCTGGCTCCAACGTGGATGGTCCACCTGAGGGTTCACATTGGAATAAAAGCCATACTCGTTCTTGGCCGCCTTGTTCCAGGACGTCCCGGGCTCTTGCTCGGTGAAGCTGATACGCACGATCGACTTGGCGCTCTTGAAACCGTACTTCCAGGGCACGACCAGTCGCACCGGCGCGCCGTTCTGGTTGGGCATTACCTCGCCGTACATGCCAAAGCCCAGCAGGGTAAGCGGGTGACGGGCCTCGTCCATGCGCAGCCCCTCGACATAGGGCCAGTCCAGCACGCTGGAGTTCACATAGGGCATGGTCTTGCGATCCACCAGGGTGGTGAACTCCACGTACTTCGCGCTGCCCAGGGGCTCAACCTTGTCGATCAGCTTGGACAAGGAGTAGCCGACCCAAGGAATCACCATGGACCAGCCCTCCACGCAGCGAAGCCGGTAGACCCGTTCTTCCTGGGCGCTGAGTTTGATCAGGTCTTCGATGGCATAGCGGCCGGGTTTGCGCACCAGACCGTCGATCTCCACCGTCCAGGGTTGCGTCTGCAAGGTGTGGGCGTTGCGGGCCGGGTCGGTCTTGTCGGTGCCGAATTCGTAGAAGTTGTTGTAGGTGCTGGCGTCCCGGTAATCGGTCACCTTTTCCACGGTGGCGGCTCCGGCGACCGCGGAGCGCCGACCGGGGAGCGGAGCCAGCTTGCCCGGCCTGGCAGTGGCGGACTGGGCGAGAGCCTCGCGCCCCGCCCAGGCGGCCAGGCCCACGCCAGCAGCCCCGCTGGCCATCCAGCGCATCAGGTCGCGCCGCTCCTGATAGATCGCGCGGGGGGTGATCTCGCTGGGCCGCTCATGCACGAATCCGTCGCGCTGGGTCTTAATCAACATGGCTTGTATCGCTCCATTCCGGGGGGCGCCGCCGAGTGGCCAGCGCATACCGATTGATACCACGGAACGGATGCCCGCCGAGCCTGCGCGGTCAAGGCCGATCGGACCTCGCAGGACTGCCAGGGGTCCAGAGGTTCAACAAAGACGGACGGCCGATGCGAAAAGCGGCGCCCTGTGAAAGTTTGGGTGAGCGGCTCCTGGGGCCGCTAACGCTCAGAGGTTGCCGTAGCTATGCAGGCCAGAGAGGAACATGTTCACTCCCAGGAAAGCAAAGGTGGTAATTGCCAAGCCGACCAACGCCCACCAGGCCGAGACCGCTCCGCGCAGCCCCTTCATCAGACGCATGTGCAACCAGGCGGCGTAATTGAGCCAGACGATGAGCGCCCAGGTTTCCTTCGGGTCCCAACTCCAGTAGCCGCCCCAAGCCTCGGCGGCCCACAGCGCACCCAGAACGGTGGCAATGGTGAAGAAGGCAAAGCCCACCGCGATGGCCTTGTACATCACGTCGTCGAGCACCTCCAGCGCAGGCAGGCGCTCGGCAATGCGCCGGCGCAGCGCCAGGATGCCCGTCACGATCAGGGCGGAAATTCCGAAGTAAACCACCCAGTAGGCGCTCGAGCCGGCGGCGCCCTCCCCGCCCGCGGCCGAGGAGGGCGACTGGCGGAATACCAAGGGCTCGAAGCACAGCACGATGCCCAGAAGGCCCAGCGGCGCCAGCTTCCACCAGCGGGTTTCGCTCGCCTGGACCTTGATCAAATAGGCAAAGGCCACCATGGCCGCGAGGGCGAAGGTGCCGTAGCCGACGAAGTTGGCGGGCACATGCAGCTTCATCCACCAGCTCTTGAGGGCCGGGACCAGGGGCTGGATCTCGTGGGCTTCGCGCACCACGGTGTACCAGAGCAGAAATCCGACCGCCGCCGAGATCACCAGCAGGATGAAGGCACTCACCTGACGAGTTTCGTATTTTTCTTCGTAGAAGACGGTGAACAACGCGGTGATCAGGCAAAACAATACGAACACTTCGTAGAGATTCGATACCGGAATATGACCAATATCTGCGCCCAGCAGGTACGACTCATACCAGCGCACCATCAGGCCGATGAAACCCATCAATATCGCTGCCCAGCACAGGCGACTTCCGACGGCACCGCCAAAATCCGAACGGGAGAGCAAACCACCCCAGTGAAACACGGTAGACAAGCCAAACAAAAAACTCATCCACAAAATAGCGGACTGGCTCGATAGCAGGTATTTGAGGAAAAACCGAGACTGCGCCATCTCCAGATTGCCGGCATACAGGGAAATGGCCCACAGGGACAATCCAAAGATCAGCAGCATCAGCACACGCGAGGATTTCCAGTACCAGCCCAATCCGGCAAACACGGGCACTGCCGCCAGCAGGATGGCTTTTTCATAGATATCCATGAAATCGCCGTAGCGGTTGAACGCAAACAGCGCACCGGCAGCGAGTACCAGCGCAAAAATCCAATCAAACAAACTGGCACTTTTGAATATGCCGGGATTTTCAGTGTAAGTTTGGTTTTCAGTGAGTTCCATCATTTTTCTCCGTGTACTGCGGCGAGTCCGGCAAGTATAGTTCAGCCCCGACGGGCCTGCGCGCCCTGATGCTCGCCGGGGTTATTGCGGACTCATTGAGGATTCAGTCGCGCCTTGAGTCGTTCGAATTCCTTGTCAAAGTCCAGACTGCGTCGCTGTGAACTCATGGCCATCAGCGCATGTGTGCCACCACCCTCCTGGGGACGAATCCAGATCCACAGCCGGCGCTCGCGCACATAGAGCATCGCGAAAACACCCAGGACTAGCAGTAAACATCCCAGATAGACCACATTTTTTCCGGGTGATTTAGTCACCTGCAGCACGGAAGCTTTCACCTGCTCAAATCCCTGGAGCTGCAGAAACACTGGCGCGCCATAGAAAAAGGCATCGGCCAGCGCATTGGTCGCGACCTGCAGGAAGCGAGCGTGCTTTTCATCTGCCGTCACCGGGGACAATCCGTCTTTTTCACGCGCGACCTGCCAGAGCTCCCACAGGCTGCCATTGAGAATCTTCATGAAGGCATCCGCAGCTTTTTCTTGCTGCTCCTCGGGCAGGGTGCCGATGAAGCGCGCTATCGCAATATAGCCAGAGGATTCCCGATCACCAGCGAAGATACTCATCGCGCGCAATGATGATGCCTTGAGTTGATCCCGCAAGGGTTTGTTGTCCGTGGAGGTGAGCGGCATTTTTTGCGCATAGCGAACCGCTGCCTTTTCGCGCAACGCGCTATGACTGATGGCTGCACGCAAGCGCATCCATTCGTTGACCGTACCCTTGTCGTCGGCAGGAATACGCAGATAGCGGAAACCTTCGTTGGGCGATTCGCGCAAGCCAGCCAGGAAAACCTCACTGCCATCCAGCTTCACCGGCAACATGTAGTTATTGAATTCGCGCGCCTGTCCTGTCTTGTCACGAAGCTTGTACTGAACACTGGGACCGACGTTTTTCAGTTCTTTGGTTTTTTTGGTGTTGGCTGCAGAGCCGAGTCTTTCGTCCAGCGTGGCGCTGAATTTTTCGTTGAAGCTCTTGGCCTGATTGACGGCTCTGACATCCTGCCCGTTGACACTGGTGTTTTCCACGTTGAATGGCCTGAATCCCGACCATTCAATGGTGTACTCGGCGCCGCTACTACTGGCGAGCGGCGTCGATTTGCCTACCTCACCCTCAAGCTCGAACGAACTGCTACCGGGCCCATTCATGGGGTAACCCACCAGCTTCAGACGACTTCCGCCATCTTCAAAGCTCGACTGATAAACCGCCAAGCCCTTGTAAATCAGCGGCTCGTTGACCTTGATTGTCGCTGGAAAGCTTTTGCCAGTTTCATGATCGGTCACGATAACGTTGCTGGCGAACAGCTTGGGCATGCCTGTCGAATAAAAATCCACCACGAATTTTTCAAGCTGCAGGGTAAAGGGCAGTTCCTGAATCATCACGCCCTCGCCAACGGGTATGATCGCCGTCTTGCTGGCAGAGCCTTCGGGAATGAAGGTATTGCCGCGGAATGTCAGATTGCCCAGACCCAGACGATGACGCTCGGGAATTTCAGCGATGATGCCATTGCCGATAAAGGCTTCTTTATCGAACAGCCATTGTTGCGCACGAATAGGCAGGCTGGAGTCAAGCAAACCGCCGACACAGATGATCACAATAGCCGAGTGCGCAAAGATGTATCCCAGCTTGTTGGCCGCACCTTGCTTGGCGGTCAGCAGTGTTGCCTCGCCTTTTTGCACCAGCTTCACCTGATAGCCATCGGATGCAACAAGTCGGGCCGCTTGCGCAGCAAACTGCTCGCCACCCTGGGGCGCGGACCACTCGGCATGATGATGAAAATTGCGCAAGGACTGTTCGCGCACACTCTCGCGCCAGCTTTTCATATCCTTGAGCATTTTTGGCGCATTGCGTGCGATACACAAAGAGGTGGATGTCACCAGAAAAGCCATGATCAGCAAGAACCACCATGCCGAATACACTGAGTAGATGGAGAAATGCTCAAAAATCTCGAACCAGAAGGGACCGAACTGATTCACATAGTTCGGCATGGGTTCATTTTGCGTGACCACCGTGCCCACGATGGACGCGATCGATATGACCGTCAACAGACTGATCGCAAACCGCATGGAAGACAAGAGCTCGACGGCGTCGGATAGCCATCGGCGGCGGGTTTGCAGAACGATTCCCTCGGTGCTCGTAGTCATGAGTGTGATGCGCTTTGTCTCGGGTGGTCGCTGGCAGCCATATCGGCTTGGCGCAGCGTTTGGTTATGCCGCCATTTTATGCCTGCAAAGCCAACTCACCGTCCATATCCGGAGCCCTTGTAGGTGTTTATCGTTCAGGGCCAGAAAACGTACCGCAAAAAACAAAAGGGGCGACTTCTCAGCCACCCCCTCGCGGCCGCATGTCGGCCTGGTTTGCCCGCGCTCTGCTTACTTCAGACCAGCAATATAGTCAGCCACGGCTTTCATCTCTTCGTCGGAGAGCCGCTTGCCTATCGCAGTCATCTGCGCGCTATTGGTACGCGCGCCGGTGCGGAAATTGGTCAGCTGGGCAACGGTGTAATCCTGATGCTGACCGGCGACGCGGGCAAACTGTGCCGGAATACCGGCGCCGTTCGGGCTATGACATCCTGCACAGGCTGGCACATTCTTTTCAGCGATGCCGGCACGATAGATTTTTTTGCCGAGCTCGACTGTATCTTTGTTGCGCGCCGCGCCGGGCGCAGGTTTCTGTTGATCCAAATAGGCAGCGAGGTTGCGGATGTCATTGTCATCCAGCGCCTTGGCGATCCCGGTCATGATGGCGTTGTTGCGGTTTGGGCCTTGAAAGTCATAGAGCTGCTTCTTGAGGTAGGCAGCATGCTGACCGGCCAGCTTTGGGTTTTGCGTAATCGTCGAATTACCTGCGGCGCCATGGCATGCAACGCAAGCGAGAACGCCACGTGATGCGTCACCGTTGGTATAGAGATTGCCGCCCTTGACAGGGTCTGACTCGACAGCAGGTTTCGCATCATTGGCGTGAGTCAAAGAGGCAGAGACCAACAGAACGAGGGATGCGAACTTCACAAACAGGGACGTGGCAGGTTTCATTCAATTATCCGGGGCTTTGGATTGATTTTGCTTGGCGCTTGCGGCTTCTGCAGACTGGCATCGGTGTAGTACAAAGCCAAACCGAATTCAGTATGTTTGAAGCTCAATTTCGAGCCCGTGATTGTACTACAATGGCCGTCCTTCCTTTGTACGCGCCTCTGCTGCACGCAGCCTCATGTCTCTTCTCTGGCAAGCCCGCTTTTTCACGACGGTTAATCGCTTACCGGATTTGCCAAAATATAAAGTTCCCGAGATTGCCTTCGCCGGTCGCTCGAACGCAGGCAAATCGACCGCGATTAATGTCCTGTGCAACCAGAAAAAGCTGGCTTTTGCGTCTCGCACCCCGGGCCGGACCCAGCACATCAATTTTTTTTCCCTCGGTGGCGCTCATGTGGGCCAGCACCGCAAAGATCCCACCCGCGTTGAGGAGATTCGCGCCTTTCTGGTTGATCTTCCGGGCTACGGCTACGCAGAGGTGTCAGGATCGGCAAAAGACCACTGGCAGCTGCTTTTGGGGCGCTACGTCCAAGAGCGCGATCAGCTCGCGGCGCTGGTACTGATCATGGACGCGAGACGTCCGTTCACTGAACTTGATACGGAGATGCTGGAGTGGTTCGCCGCCACCGGCAAGCCAGTACATTGCATTTTAAGCAAGGCAGACAAGCTCAACCGTAGTGAAGCCGCCGATGCGCTGCGCTTGGGACACTCCGTACTGTCAAGTTATGTTGACGAACAAGGTCGTCCTCTGCCATTCTCTGTGCAATTGTTTTCTGCGCTCAAGCGCAGCGGACTCGAGGAAGCAGACCAAAAAATTCTAGACCTGCTGGGTATCAGCGGGGACATCGAGCAGCCCGCGTGACATAAAAAAACCCCGGAGAAAGGGGAAGTCTCCAGGGCCGAACGCTGTACCGCCTTGAGGCAGCACAACCCCGCTCAGGGAGGAGAAGCGGGAGGTGAGCAAATCACCTGCTTGTCTGAGACTCGCAGGCGCCGAAAGTTTCATCAAGCTCCCGCTCAAGACCCGCCCTGAGCCTTAAGAACCAGAAATCTCTTTTCTATTCGCCATCATGTCCGATCATTCTTCCGCCCAGTTTCCAGCCATTCGCATGCGACGCATGCGCAAAGACACGTTTTCTCGTGCGCTAATGCGCGAAAACACGGTTACCCCGGCGGACCTGATCTACCCGGTCTTTATTCTGGATGGACAAAACCGACGCGAAGCCGTGCCTTCCATGCCTGGCGTTGAGAGGCTGTCGGTCGACTTGCTGATGCCCGTTGCCGAAGAGTGCGTTGCTTTGGGCATTCCGGTGCTGGCACTGTTCCCTGTCATTGATCCGGCATTGAAAACACCGGACGGCATGGAAGCCACCAACCCCAAAGGCCTGGTGCCGCGCGCTGTCAGAGAAATCAAGCAGCGCTTCCCGGAACTGGGCGTGCTAACCGATGTCGCGCTTGATCCTTTCACCAGCCACGGGCAAGACGGTGTGCTTGATGAGGAGGGCTATGTGCTCAATGACGAGACGAGCTCGATTCTGATACGGCAGGCTTTGGTACAGTCAGAAGCCGGCGTGGATATCGTTGCGCCGTCCGACATGATGGATGGTCGAATCGGTGCGATCCGGCATGCGCTGGAAGACGCGAAATACATACACACGCGCATCATGGCTTATTCCGCCAAATATGCATCAGCCTTCTACGGCCCCTTCAGAGATGCCGTGGGTTCTGCAGCCAATCTTGGCAAAGGCAGCAAGGCCACCTACCAGATGGATCCTGCCAATTCAAACGAAGCCCTGCGTGAGGTTGCTCTTGACCTCGCCGAGGGCGCCGACATGGTCATGGTCAAACCCGGCATGCCCTATCTGGATATTGTGCGTCGGGTCAAAGATGAATTCAAAGTACCTACCTTCGCCTATCAGGTCAGCGGCGAATACGCGATGATCAAGGCAGCAGCACAAAATGGCTGGATCGATCACGACAAGACCATGATGGAAGCGATGCTCTCCTTCAAGCGCGCAGGTGCGGATGGCGTGCTGACCTACTT
>JACCEC012418696.1_pt1 | contig 29065 bp, 14 predicted proteins | sample 7450121 | NCBI WGS metagenome assembly JACCEC01 (sample SAMN15323455, study PRJNA562643) | freshwater metagenome | isolation source: river surface water | place: USA:Blue River Watershed | collected 2017-08-18 | reverse complement strand
ACTTTGGTAAAACCATCGTGGCTATTTTTCTATGAGCGGAATCATCCCATATATTCCATCACAATACCCCAGTGTTTCACGTCCAATACACATAAGGCGATAAAACTTTAAACAATGTAATACTTTGGTTGACTTTTGGCCCTCAACTGTAAACAGCCCCTGATTGAATTTTCTCTAAAACCGACTGGGTGGAGACAACATGGCGGTCTAAACCCAGTTGTTTCGGGTCAATTCCCAGGGCGAGCGCTACTAATTGGGGAAGATGAAGGACAGGTAAACCTAAACGGTGTCCGATGACTTTTTCCACTTCCGGTTGTCGGGAATCTAAATTCAGATGACACAGGGGACAAGGAGTCACTAAACAATCTGCACCGTTGTCAATAGCCTCTTGAATCTGGTTTCCGGCCATTTGAAAAGCGGATTCAGTAGCGTAACTGGATAAGGGCCAGCCGCAACATTGAGTTCTACCTCGGTAATAAACGGGAGTCGCCCCAATGGCCCGAAACAAATTTTCCATCGATTCCGGTTGATGGGGGTCATCATAAGCGAGATGGGTTTGAGCGCGTAACAGGTAACAGCCATAAAAGGCAGCACACTTTAAACCCGAAAGTTTGCGTTTAACTCTTTGTTGAATTTCCGCTAAACCATAATCAGCCACTAACGCCCAAAGCAGGTGTTTAACTTCCGTTGTCCCTTGATAGGGAGAACATCCTTCTTTACAAAGTAATCCATTGATCTTTTCAATATAGGCAGGATCGCTGTGTTGAAATTCCTTTAAGCGTTCATCCACATGACCGATAACCCCTTGACAAGTGCTGCAATGGGTGAGTAAGGGTAAATTTAATTCTTCTGCTAAAGCAATATTACGGGCATTGACGGTATCCTCCAACAGTCGAGAATCTTCTTTGAAGGTTCCCGAACCGCAGCAAGAGGCTTTTTTAAGTTCAATGAGTTCAATGCCTAAGGTTTGGGTGAGGACTTGCGTAGATTGATATAGTTCCCGACAAGCTCCCTGGGCTACACAACCCGGAAAATAGGCATATCTCAAGGATGGCATAGAAATAACCTTCTCTACGAACAACAAGGGCATGGAGAAGCGTCCCTTATTCTCCATCTTCGCTTGTCCTTACCGAGATGGGGAGGAATTAACAATTAAGAATTAACTCAGAGTTCAGTTCAATGCTAAACCCTCACCCATTTTGCAATATCAAGGGTTTTATCATAACGATAGCTGAGTCCATCATTGCCAACAATTGTTTGACCTCGACTGGCTTTATTCTTGATGGTACTTAAGCTATAGTTGGTCAGTTTTTGCATTTCTTGATGGGTTAAATTGTCTTGATTGTTAATTTCAGAGACAATTTCTAGGGTTTCATAAACGGTTTGACCGTTATTAGAATGAGTTGCGATCGCTGTTGTTGAATGATAGTCTTCCATCGTCATTAACCGCCAACTAGAATCCTCTGAAAGTTCCAAAACCTTTTGATGATAGTTAAACAAACTTTCTCGATGTCCGACACTAATAAAGGTTTTTCCTGTTTGTTGTAACTGTTTATATAAATGATCTTCATTTTTTAAATCTAAAGCACTGGTAGCTTCATCTAAAATCACAAAATCCGGCTGATTTACAAACAGTCGCGCAAAGGCTAAACGTTGTTGTTCTCCTAAAGATAAAATATTTTCCCAAGCCACTTCCTCATCAAAATTTCTAATTCGATTCAACACATCTTGCAAGTTAACTTGTTGTAAGATTTCTTTTAATTGGGTTTCACTCATCTCCGTTGTGGTTTGAGGATAAATTAACTGTTCGCGTAAGCTTCCTAAAATGATATAAGGACGTTGGGGGAGAAATAATAAATCATCGAGGGGAGGTCGGACGAGATGACCTGTCCCTGTATTCCATAACCCAGAAATAGCCCGTAAAAGAGAGCTTTTCCCTCGACCACTGGGCCCAACAATTAATAACCCTTCACCGGGTTCAATAGACAGTGATAAATGTTCGACAATGACTTTCTCCGCACCGGGGGTTTGTAAGGTGACATCCTCAAAGGTTAGATTGTTATCTTCAATGACTTTAATGGTACTAACTGGGTTTGTTTGTTCGCTTACGGTGTCTAAGGCTTGAGAAAAACCTTCTAAACGTTCAATATAATTAATAAACTCACCAGAGCGTCCAAATTCATCGACTAATACGGATAATGCTGTTGAAAAGAAATAGCAACAATAGCTGGCTTGGTTAACTTGTCCAAATTCAATTTGACCACTAATATACAAAGGAGAAACAATTAAGAAGGGGAAGATTTGAACAATAGATTGATAGCCTCGGTTAAAAAATTCCTGGGTTCTTTCCCAATTAATTCTTTCAATTATGACTTTAATCACTTGATTGAACTTTCTTTGAATAATATTTAACTCTTTTTCTTCTCCTCTAAAAAATGCAATGGATTCGGCGTGAGTCCGAACATGAGTAATGGCGTATTTATAGGTTCCTTCCACTTCTAATTGTTGTTTATTGACTTTATTTAATTGTTGAGTAATATAGGTAGCAATAATGTTTCCAATAATGGTATAAACCAAAAGCACAATAGAAATGGTTTTAGAAATTGACCACAGAATCGCAATAAAAACCAGCATCTCCATGACTTTTTCGACGCAGGTTGTTAAAAAGTCCATCGTTGTTCTAGCGATGGGTTGAATTTCTTGGGATAAACGTTGATCAGGATTTTCAATATCGCCTTTAAAATTGATTTGATAATAAGCGCGATTTTTGAAATATTTTTGCAAGATATTATTGTTAATCCATTGATACCAATCCAGCGCAATTAGTTTTTTCAAAAACCTAGACAATCCTGTAAAAAAGGTGATACTAGCTAAGGTGATTCCATAAATAATTACAAAATGAGTTAATTTTTCTGCATCCTTAGCTTCTGTGACGCTAATTAAGTCTCTAAAAACGAAACTATTAAAGGCATTAAGACCCACGACTCCCACTAATAGAAAAAACAATAAAACGATCATTCCCCAGGAACGAATAATCTGTGAAAACGCTCTATCTTGGGGTTCTTTAGGATACCAATAAACTTGAATAAATGTTAAAAATTCTTGAAAAGATTGATTGAAAGTTCGAGCATCTTCTTTGAGATTGATGCTGTCTGAGGTTTTTTCTGCAACATTCATAGGACTCTTCTCGCGCTAAACTGGGGGCATTGTAACTTTTAATGGGTATCTATTGAGTTAGACATTTATTCAGCATACCATAAGAATCTACATTATTATCACAGATTTTATGACTGATATTTTCTGATTTTTATACAATTAGGAATGAAGATTAACCTATTTTTTAGGAAGGGGCTCAGATTCATAATCGTTTGATAAATTTTGCCGGATTTCCCGCAACGATTGTAAACGGTTCTACATCTTGCGTAACAACAGAACCCGCTCCAATAATTGCTCCTTTCCCAATCGTAACTCCTTTAAGAATTGCAACATTAAATCCGATCCAAACATGATCTTCTATGACTACGGGTGCAGATTGTATATCAACATCTTTAGCATCCTGAATCAGATTATTTAAAATCACAACTTCCACAAATTCTTTATGTCTTAAAACATAATTTAATGAATGAGCATCGGTATCATAAATATTGACATCATCGGAAATCATAACTTCATTGCCAATTTTGATAGAATTGGCTGATCTAATTCGAGTTTTTTCACCAATATAACAATCTTTACCGATTTCTATTTTTCCACCATGAGTAAATAAAAATAATTCACCCAGTATGACGGTATTCTCTCCAATTTGAATTAAACTTTTATCTCCTCTATAATTTTCACACTTTCCGATAAATTTTACGGAACTGTGGAAGGTGGCATTTTCGGAAAGTTGTTTACGTTTTTCGATCCGTTCTTGTTCTTCTAAAAATTTTGAAATGAATAAATATAATTTATTTTTGAAGTTAAACATAAGATTTACCTCTAGGAATTGATCATCTGTATTTTGTGAATTTGGGGATAATATAAGCTTTTAATTCAGCTTATAAGGTGTGATAAAATCGATCATTTATTAGGTTAAAAAACCACTTTTAATAAAATATTTAAAATAGGTTTTTAACAGTTTTTGATCAATAGGGGGAAAATTAAATGCTGTACCGTTTAACCCCATTACCGTATTTTTAGAATCAAACTGGGGGGGATCACCTGCTGATAAATTTTCATCTGAAAAATTATCTAACACCGGAGATAAAGCATTATCTGTATTGATTTTACATTGTTCTGCTAAATGCGATCGCCATTTTTCAAAAGAAACTAATTGTAAGGGATAACCCATTTCTCGAACAAAATCAAATAACTCACGATTTAAGGTCGGGTGAGAATTCAACAAATGAAAGACTTTCCCTAAAGAGCTTTCTTGACTCGCTAAATGGACAATAGCACCACTAACATAATCAACAGGAGTTAGGTCTTCTGTACTATCCCCAAAATCAGGAATCATTCTTAATTGAATACAGCCTTTAATCATGCGGCAAAATAAATCTTCAGTATTACAAATTCCGGTTTTACTATGTCCAATAATTCGAGAAGCTCTGAAAATTGTAATCGGAATTCCCCGTTTTTGAGCTTCCAGAATTAACTTTTCGGCAACCCATTTACTCTGAGTATAGCCAGCATTTAATCCATGATTCATCCCCAGTGAATCAGATTCTTGAATTAAATTTCCTTGGGCATAACTGGGAGAAAAAACAGAAATTGTCGAGACAAAATGAACGGGTTTGGTTTTAATTAAACACGCTAATCTTAAGATTTCTTCTGTTCCTAAAACGTTAGTGGGTTTTAACATTGAATAGGGATAGATGGCATTAACCCAAGCTCCATTATGATAAATTACATCAATTTGTTCGGCTAATTCCAGAAAATCGGGTTCACACAGTCCTAAACGATGTTGAGATAAATCACCGATAACAGGAATAATTCGAGAGCGTTTGCTTTCATCCCATAATTCAAAGGTTTTTAATTTTTCGACAATTTTGGATTGAGCTTTTTCTAAACTCTCTGCCCGAATTAAGCAATAAATATTAGCTTCTGTTTTATTTAATAATTCAGCTAATAAATGAATTCCGAGAAACCCAGTCGCTCCTGTTAGTAAAATATGAGCAGGTTTTTGAGGAAAGGGTGTGGCAATATTGGGAGGTTGAATGGTTGAATCTAAAATGATTTCGGTTTGCCAATCTGGACTTTCTGCACCGTTAATTTCATCGGATAAATTGAGTTCTAAATTAGAAGATAATCCGGCTACCGTTGGTTCTGAAAACAGATAATTTAAAGGAATATTAATTGCTAATTGTTCTCGGAGTCGTGAAATAACTTGAGCGGCTTTTAAGGAATGTCCGCCTAAGTCAAAGAAATTATCGAAAATACTAATTTGTTTTAAACCTAAAACATCTTGCCAAATCTCAGCAACGATTTTTTCTGTCGGGGTTCGAGGTGCAATAATCGTTTTTTGATCCAGACTTTCGGTAGGTGCAGGTAAAGCATTACGATCAATTTTTCCACTACTCATTAAGGGCAATTCTTGAAGCTCTACAAAGAAAGCAGGAATCATATAATCGGGTAATTTTTGTTTTAAAAAACTCCGTAATTTTGCCGGATCAATAGATTGGGTTTTGGGGACAACATAAGCCACCAATTGTTTATTCTGGGTTTGATCTTCTCGAACAATTACAGCCGTTGCTCTGACATTCGGGGATTCTGCTAATACGGCTTCAATTTCCCCAATTTCAATACGAAATCCTCGAATTTTGACTTGATTATCAATTCTTCCTAAAAATTCTATATTGCCATCGGGTAAATAACGGGCTAAATCTCCGGTTTTATACAACCGTTGATTGTCCGATGAATTAAAAGCATGAGTAATAAATTTTTCGCGGGTTAAATCATCTCGATTCAGATAACCTTTCGCTAACCCTAAACCCCCAATTAATAATTCTCCGGGTATACCAATGGGGAGTTGTTGCAGATGGCGATCGCAAATATAAACCTGTGTATTTGTAATCGGTTTACCAATGGAAATAGAATGAATTTGATCAAGTTTCTGAGTTAAATTAGGATTAAAAACGGTGGTAGTGATTGTTGCTTCTGTTGGGCCATAAGCATTCAACCAAGTAATATCTTCTCGTTGACAATTTGATACTATTTTTTGCCATAATATTAATCGTTCGGGTAATACTTCTTCACTTCCTGTAATTACTAAGCGTAGGGTTTCGGGTAAAGTTATTGCAGTTTGAGATAAATCTAATACCCATTCGTGCCAATAGGTAGCGGGAAGATTAATGACTGTTAAACAATTTTGTTGAATAAATAAAGTAAAATCAGTTAAGGAAGGGAACAGGGAAGCCGGACGCATGACTAAAGTTGCACCCGTTAAAAAGGTGGGATAAATTTCTTCCGCCGCCACATCAAAGGTAAAAGCAGCAAATTGTAAAATGCGGTCACAATTTGTTAAATCATAGGCTTTAATAATTCCTAAGCTATGATTCACTAAACTTTGATGTTCAATCATAACTCCTTTAGGAGTACCCGTTGAACCGGAGGTATAAATAATATAAGCTAAATGCTGAGGATGAATATTGTTAACTAAATTGTTGAGGTTTTGATTAGCAATGAAGTTCGATTCAGCATCCAGACAAACTTTTTCTGTTTGATAGTTATTGAATAAATTAACTAAGGTATTTTGAGTAATTAATAACGAGATTTGAGCATCATTTAAAATATATTTTAAACGCTCTTGGGGATAATTAGGAGCGAGAACAATATAAGCAGCACCCGCTTTTAAAATTGCCAATAAGCTGATAATAATAGATACAGAATATTCTAAACAAATACCCACTAAAAATCCAGGTTGAACGCCTTTAAATTGGAGATAATGAGCTAATTGATTAGCACGATTATTTAAGTCTTGATAGGTGATTTTTTCCTGTCCCCATTCTATGGCGATCGCATTGGGGGTTTTTAAAACTTGATTTTCAAATAATTCATGAATACAAACCTTGGGATTTTCGGCAATATTGATTTGATTCCATTGAGCTAATAAATTCTGTTCTGATGCAGGTAAAATCGGTAATAATTCAATTGATTGATCTGGATTAATGGCAATCGCTTCTAATAAGGTTTGAAAGTGGGTAATCACGCGCTCAATGGTGTCTTGATTAAACAAAGCGCAATTATAATCAAATGATCCGACTAAACCCGCCGCCGTTTCTTGCATAGCTAAGGTTAAATCAAATTGAGCAATTAAAGCATTCATCGTGACGGGAGTTAATTTTAAATCTGCCATCGAAAAATTATCAATGTGCAGCATATCTTCCCAAGAAAACATCACTTGAAATAAAGGACTATAACTCATATTCCGTTCAGGATTTACTGCTTCTACCACTTTTTCTAAGGGTAAATCTTGATGTTCATAAGCTTCTAAAACGATTTGTTTAACTTGATTTAATAACGCTTTAAACGAAATATTTTCTTTAAACTGAGTGCGAATGGGTAAGGTATTAATAAAGCATCCAATTAACGGTTCAATTTCTGGAAATTGTCGATTTCCACTGGGAATGCCAATCACAATATCTTCTTGACGGCTATAACGATATAATAAAATATTAAAAGCCGTTAAAAGCGTCATATTCAGAGTAGCGGCTGAAGTTTGGCTAATATTTTTCAGATTTTGGCTTAATTCTGGACTGAGTTTAAATGTACAATTATTGCCTTTAAAGGTTTGTATGGGAGGGCGAGGATAATCCGTTGGAATTTCTAATAAGGGTGGAATTCCAGTTAATTGTTGTTTCCAATAATTAACTTCCTGGGTGAGTTTATCTCCTTGTAACTGTTGTCTTTGCCAAACTGCAAAATCACTATATTGAATGGGTAAATCGGGTAAAGGATTAGATTCGTTTTGCAGGAAAGCTTGATATAAACGAGAAAGTTCTTGGAGTAAAACTTTCATTGACCAACCATCAAAAATAGAATGGTGTAAACTTAGAAATAAAAGATAAGAATCAGCTTTTAATTTAACCAAAAAAGTTCGCATTAAGGGAGCTTGGGTTAAATCAAAGGGAGTATAAATTTCTTGTTCGGTTAATCGCTCTAATTCTTGGGTTTTTTCTGCTGAAGATAAAGACTGTAAATCCAATAAAGGCAAATTTAACTTAATTTTAGGGTTAATAATTTGTCGAGGAATTTCATCAACTTCTTGAAAACAAGTTTGCAACACTTCATGACGTTGCATAATCGTTTCTAAGGCTTTTCTAAAAATATTAATATCCAAATTGCCGTCAATTTGAAAGCGAAACGGCATATTATAGGTATAGCCTTGATCTTCTAATTGATATAAAAACCAAAGTCGTTCTTGAGAAAAAGAAAGTGGCACCAGTTGAGATGGATCTCTAGGCGGTATCGTATTTGTTTTTAAACCGATTCCTTTTTTTTGCAGTAAAAGCTTGAGTAATTTTTGTTTGTCTTGAGAATTATGAGTCATTTTTAAAATGGATTTAATAGGATTTAATTTAGTGATTGTAGGTTGGGTTGCAAAACAAAAATTAACCTACAAATCGTTTAATTATTAATGCTAAATAGCCGTATAACCTCCGTCTACCATTAAAATTGATCCGGTTACATAAGAGGCGGCTTCGGATGCTAAAAATACCACCGGGCCAATTAATTCTTCTAAGTTTCCGGTGCGTTTCATGGGAATTCGGGTATAGAGTTCATCTATTTCATCCTCGGTTGTCCGTAAATGTTCGGCGCCTTCCATTTTATTATCCATATAACCAGGGCCAAAAGCATTCACTCGAATTCCTTGGGGTGCTAATTCTACCGCCATCGCTCTTGCTAATTGGTTAACACCTCCTTTTGCGGCTGCATAAGCGCCTGATGTTTTCGGTACAAATACTTTACTAGCAATTGAAGAGTTCATAATAATTGAACCTCCTGTACCTTGTTGCATCATTTGTTTTGCTGCAAATTGAGCACAATTAAAATAACCTTTCAAGTCAACATTAATGACTTCATCCCATTCAAATTCTTCTAATTCATCCGTAGTTTTAAGAATTTCAACCCCTGCATTACAGACCATAATATCGAGTTGACCATAATGAGCAACCGCCTGTTCAATTAAATTCTGACAAGCTAGACGTTGACGAACATCGCTGTGAATTGCGATCGCTTCACCTCCAATTTCTTGAATCAGTTGAACCGTTTGTTCGGCGCCAAATTGATTAATATCGCCAATTACAACCTTAGCTCCAGCTTGTGCTAATCCTTGGGCTAATACCCGACCAATTCCTCTCGCAGCACCCGTGATAATTGCCACTTTACCCGTTAAATTAAAGAGATGATTTGTCATTTTTTTCCTTGAGTGTTTCCATCATTTCTATTATATAAAAGTTCATTCAGATTCAGCTTTGGGATAATAAAGCTTTAACTTCTTCCGGTGACAGTTTAGAAATTTCTTGAACTGTTACAGCAATTTCGTTCAGTAAGCCTTCATTCCCGACTAATTCAATCATGACTTGAATTAATTGACTAATGGTTGCGTGATTGAACAGTTGACGGACAGAAATCTCGATTTCTAAGGTTTGACGGATTTTACTAATCAGTTGAATGGCTTTTAAAGAATGTCCGCCTAAAATAAAGAAATCATCTTCTATTCCCACTTTTTCAACTTCTAAAATTTCTGCCCAAATGTCTGCTAAAACTTCCTCAATCGCCGTCCGAGGAGCGACATAATTTTGAGTTAATAATAACGGGTTTTTATCCGGTATCGGTAATACTTTTCGATCAACTTTACCATTAGGACTGAGTTGAAAAGATTCCATCGCCATAAAAGCAGAGGGAATCATATAATCAGGAAGCCAATTTTCTAGGAAACGACGTAATTCGACCAGATTTATAGTTTCGCCGGGACGGGGAATAAAATAAGCGGCTAAATATTTTTCTCTGGCGGTTTCTCCTTGAACTGTAGCAACGGCTTGGGCAATTTGAGGATATTGATTTAAAATCGTTTCTACTTCCCCTAATTCAATTCTGTAACCTCTAACTTTGACGACATCATCAATTCTTCCTAAATATTCGATGTCTCCATTGGGTAAATAACGCGCTAAATCTCCGGTTTTATACAGCAATGAATCGGGGTTAAAGGGATTAAAAATAAATTTTTCTTGGGTTAATTCGGGATTGTTAAAATAACCCCGCGCTAAACCGCCTCCCGCAACATATAATTCCCCTGTAACTCCAATGGGTACGGGTTGAAGATGGGAATTTAAAATATAAACTTGCACATTAATAGCAGGTTTACCAATGGGAATATACTTGGGCCAAAGCTCAGGATTTGGGTCAAAGGTATAACTGGTTACGATGTCTGCTTCTGTGGGGCCATAACAATTATAAAGGGTACAATGTTCGAGTTTCTTAAAGGCAGAAATCATCGTTGGGGTAATTTGTAATTGCTCTCCGGCTGAAATAATTTCACGCAAGTTAGCAAATAAATGAGTTTCTTCGCTATAGGTTTCGATTAATTGTTGTAATAAGGTGACGGGCAAAATTGCTTTATGAATGGGGTTATTGGCTAATAATTGGCTTAATTTTGCAAGGTCTAAGCGGGTATCTTCTGGGACAATAAATAAGCTTCCGCCTAAACACAAAGCTGCAAATATTTCGTGATAGCTAACATCGAAATTAAAGGGGGCAAATTGTAAGAAATTTGTCTCCGGTGACATTTTGGCTCGATGATACTCAATAATATTGGTTAAGGATTGATGCAGGATCATAATTCCTTTGGGTACACCTGTCGATCCTGAACTATAAATAATATAAGCTAAATCGTTTAAACCCACTGGGTTGTCAAGATTAGTCTTGGGCTCTAAAGCAATTTCTGACCCTTGTTCATCGCATAAAACCCTTTGAGAAATGGTTTCGCTGTTTAAGAGAGATTCACAATCTTTTTGGGTTAATAATATTTTAATTTGTGTGTCTTGCAAAATATAAGACAGTCTTTCTTGAGGATAGGTTGAATCTAGGGGAACACAAACACCGCCTACTTTTAACACCGCTAAAATGGCTATCACCATATTAACAGATCGTTCTAAACAAATCCCCACTAAGGATTGAAAATTTACCCCTTTTTTTTGTAAATAATGAGCGAGTTGATTAGCAGATTCATTCAGTTCTTGATAGGTTAATTTTTGATCTTTAAAAACAACAGCAATGGCTGAAGGAGTTTTGAGTGCTTGTTGTTCAAATAATTCATGAATGCACTGTTTTATAGGAGTTTCCGGTGCCGTTTGATTCCATTCAACTAATAATAATTGACGTTCAGTTTCCGTTAATAAAGGTAAGTCTTGAATTCGACGATTAGGATTGATGGCAATTCCTTCTAATAAGGTTTGAAAATGACCTAACATCCGTTCAATGGTGTCATTTTCAAATCGTTCTTGAGGATAAATAATTTTAAGACTTAAGGCTTCCCCAGGGGTGACAATAACGGTTAAGGGATAATCAGCATTGCCATAATCTTGCATTTCCCCGACTTGTAAACCGCCTAAATTCTGACTATCATTTTCGCTAAAAGGTAAATTTTCAAAGACAACAAAACTTTCAAAAACTGAATGGGGGGCGGGAATTTCACTCCATTTCTGAATATCAATTAAAGAACTATAACTATATTGTTCTCGTTCTAAATGTTCGGCTTGTAATTGTTTAAACCAAGTTAATAATTCAAGTTGAGAATCAATTTTAATGCGAACAGGTAAGGTATTTAAAAACATCCCCACCATCGATTCTATGCCTGTAAAACTAGGTGGTCGTCCCGAAACCGTCGCCCCAAATACAATGTCTGATTCACTACTATAATGATGTAATAATAACGCCCATGCTCCTTGAATAACAGTAGAAAGGGTCAGGCGATATTCTTGGGCGAGTAATTTCAGACGACTGGTAATTTCTGGAGAAAGTTTTGATTTTTGATCAAGATAATTTTTGCTTTGAGTAACCAGAGAATTTAATGGTTTATCAACAACTAATGGAGTCGGAGAGGTAAAGCCTTGAAGATTTTGCCGCCAAAAGCGTTCGGCTTGGGTTTGATCTTGCTGTTGTACCCAATTAATATAATCTTGATAAGGGCGAGGTGTGGGTAAATTAACGGGTTGATTGTTGATGAGTCCAGCGTAAAACTCGAACACTTCTTTTAAAATAATTGCTGTTGCCCAACCATCTAATAAAATATGGTGTCCGGTATGAATGAATTCATATTTATGATCTTCGACTCGAATTAAATGGCACCGAAGCAAGGGGACTTTATCTAATTCAAAATATTGATTTTTGTCGGAGGTTAATAACTCCTTGAATTTAGTTTCTTGTTCGGCGGAAGACTGCGATCGCCAATCATAATTAAACCAAGGTAACGTGACATTTTTTCTAACAACCTGTAGGGGCTGTTTTGTTTTTTTCCAAGCAAAACAAGTCCGTAGAATCCCATGACGATCAACTACTTTTTGCCAAGCTTGTTGGAAAAAATTAATATCTAAATTGCCTTGCAATGTGACTTGAATTTGGGATAAATAGGTTTTGGATTCGGGATTATATAAAGAATGAAAAAGCATCCCCTGTTGCATGGCAGAAAGGGGATAAATGGATTCAATATCTTTTTTACTAAGGTTAGATTGTGGGGACGTTACCATTGTTTTTTTCCTAATACATAAATTCAATAAAAATAGGCGTGAGTTTCTTGAAAAACTGTTATTCAAGAAACCCAAGGAATTGAGGACTAATCCCGTTTAACGTGGACTAGACCATTTGCGTTTAAATTTGTTAATTTCTTCATCGGTGTAAAAATGACGCACTAACGGTTGTGAATAAATTTCTTCGATATATTCATCAGTAAAGGTCAGACTTTTTCTTAAATTTTCATAGATGAGATAGTCATCTCCTTCTAAGAAATCAACTCGGTCGAATCGTTCACAATCTAAATTTTCAATGCCTAAAAAAGTTTCTAAGGCTTCTTTTAAGCAAGAATCGAGTTTTTCTAATTTTAATACCAATACTTCAACATTCTGGTCTGGGAAATTTGCGATCGCATAACCTTTTTCTTTGGGAAAATCAATGGAAGCGATATCAATGCCAAAAACTGCTTCTAATTCTTCCTCAAACCAGTCATACTGTTTTCCATAAACAAAATTTTGAGCCCAAAATTTATTAATAATATCATCCATCGTGATTAATCCTTCCTGATATTTCCTGAAAAACTGAGGAAAAACACATTCACAATGAATAATTTGGAAAAACCAAGAAATATTACGGGCGATGGGTTCTCGAACTCCAGTAATAATTTTTATGTTTTTTTGACCTTTGATTTCCTCAATATGTTCGCTTAAATATTTGGTCATACAGGAATGACCAAACGCAAAAGAATGATAATGTTGGTTCAGTTGAATTTGTTCCCAAATTTTTGAGAAATTCTCTGAATTCAGATTATGAATATGATAAATCGCTTGATCGGGGAGGTTTTTCTTCAGGGTTAAATAGGTACTCATGGAACCCACTTTCCCCATTTGATAAACAAGGATGACTGAAGAAGTATTGAGAAGTTCTTGTTTTAATTGGCGTTCGGTCTTCCACAGATTAATTCTATTATTAATATAGGAATACACGGGAAAATTCGGTTTATCTTCTAGGGGATAATAGTTAAGGGCTTGGTTTGAGAGTTTAGTTTGTGTGTTCATGATGATTGTTGGTGCTGTTGGTTGATAGTTGAATTTAAAATGCTGATGAGGATAAACCCCCATCAACCGGAATGGTAATTCCCGTGATATAACTCGCGCATTCTGAGGCTAAAAATACAACGAGATTAGCGAATTCGTCGGTTTTACCAATCCGATTCATGGGAATTGTTTTAATAATTCCTTCTCGAATTAACTCAGGGGTTGTTCCTTCCTTTTCGGCATAAATTTCTAAATATTCTCGATGTCTAGGGGTGTCAATAACGCCAGGGTTAATACTATTAATTAAAACATTAGAGGATGCAGTTTGTCTAGCGACTGATTTGGTAAAATTCATTAAAGCCGCATTGACAACACCCGATTTAACAAGGCGAGGAGAGGGTTCTTTTCCTGACGTACCAATAATATTAATAATCCGCCCCCATTGTTGTTTTTTCATGGTTGGTAATACTAAGTTGGTTAAGCGAATATAACCCATTAATTTTCCTTGAAAAACATTTAACCAATCGTCATCGGAGAGGTTTTCAATTAAATTTTCGGCAAAGTTTGCTCCTTCAGAATTATTGACTAAAATATCAATTTTGCCGAATTGATTTAAAGATTTCTGTACTAATTGTTCAGAATCCTGCGCTTGATGTACATCCGCCGATAAACTGAGAATTTGTTGGGAAGGATAAGCTTGAGTTAGAGATTGATAAGCTTGTTCTAAGCGCTGGGAATTGCGACCACAAATAATTAAGTGACAGCCTTCTTGGGCTAATTTTTCAGCAATCGTCAACCCAATTCCCGCACTACTCCCGGTAATTAAAGCAACTTTATTTTTTAATCCTAAATCCATAGGTTTTGTCCTGGTATTTTTATAGAAAAATTTTTATTAAAGTAATACTTTGATTCGATGAATTATAACCCTTTTTTAGAACCTTTGACGGCGCATAATAAATTTGACCGGGTTCTAAACAATGTTCTTCATTTTCTAGGGTGGTTTCTAATTGACCATTCAAAATAAATCCGATTTCTTCTTGTTCACATTGATGTAGGGGAATAGAATAACCGGAGGGAATTTGAACCATGAACATTTCAAACCAAGAACCTTTAACAGATTGACAAGGTAAATGAGTGATTTGATCTGGGTTGTTTGATAGTGTTAATACAACGTCTTGGGAAGGTGAAGAAGAGGTAATCCGTTTTAAATCAAATCCAATCATTGCTTCTGATAACGGGTTAACAAAACCATGAGGAATATTAGCATCAGCGACATGAACATCCTGCAAGGGTTTTAAGGGTTTAATCCTATCTTTAATATAAAATTCGAGTTCCCCTGAGAGCACCATACCAATTTGACTTTCAGGATGTTGGTGAGATGCAAGTTTAGCATTGGGAGCGACAACAGAGAATTGAAAAATGGTATCTTGGCATTGAAAAACCTCTAATTTTACATTAGGATTGAGTTGAAAAGGCTTGGGAATTGGGAAAAATTCAGACATGATTCTAGGGTGCAGGTTTCAAATGAAATTGAGATCTATTTTGATTTGATCAAGACAAAATTACTTGACTGATATGCGTATTTTTTAGGTATGTCCAGGTAAATAAATATCTTGAATCATGGTGTTTTTCTTTTTATGAAATAAAGACCAACTCATCTCAATTTTGCCATACTGTGAAATAAATTCTAAATCATGTTCTCGGAGCGCGTTTTCATTGGTGATTGCTAAATCTGCCAACCCTTGTTTAACGTGAATGGCGGCGACGCTGGTAGAATCCACAAATTCTACTTTAATATTATTTTGATTGGGATAACCCGGTAATAAATAAGGCAGCAGAGGAAGAGGAGCAGGATGAGTAACTAGGGTGCAATTTTCCAAGACTAATTCTGCATTTTTTCGTTTCGCTAATCCATAAACGGGTGTGGGATAGGTAAAGATAAAACCTAGTTTAAAACTCGGTTCCATATAGAAATCATTAATTCTTTCATAAGCATGGGGAACTAATGCCAAATCCACTTGATCTTCAAGTAACGATTCCTTTAACTCTGTAAAGTTATTAAATAAATGGCTCGTCACAGAAATATCTTGCAATTTCCATTGAGTAATCAAATAATTTAAGGTTTGTTCACTACTGGTTTCTTTTGGCCCTAAAGTGCCAACGGTTAAGGTTTTAATATCCGACTGGGGATAACACAATTCCATCGAAAACTTTAACATAGTTTTAAAACTCCTGAATTTTTAAGGGCGGATAAATTAGGTTGTCCGGTACAAAATAAAACAATTTCAAGTTCAGCAATTAAAAATTTAACCCACTCATCAACGGCGGCTTCTGATTCAATTGCGGCTATGAGAAACGGTCGAGCCAACCCTCCTAAATCGGCTCCTAAAGCGATGGCTTTGGCAATATCTAAGCCATTTTTTAAGCCTCCAGAAGCAATTAAAGGAATGGTTGAATTCAGAGCACGAATGGCGGTAATACATTCGGCCGTTGGTAAACCCCAATCGGCAAAAACTTGTCCAAGATACCGTTGTCTGTTGTCTTTGGCCCTTTGGCTTTCAACTTTGGCCCAGGACGTGCCCCCGGCGCCTGCAACATCAATAGCCGCCACTCCCGCCTCAATTAATTGTTTGGCCATCGGTGCCGAGATGCCATTTCCGACTTCCTTGGCGATGACGGGAACGGGTAATTGAGCGCAAATTTGGTGGATTTTAGCGAGTAAACCCTTAAAATTAGAATCGCCTCCCGATTGCACCCATTCTTGTAAAGGATTGAGATGGAGAATTAAGGCGTCGGCTTCTAATAATTCCACCAGTTTTAAACAGTCTTCTAAACCGCAGCCATAATTTAACTGTACAGCCCCTAAATTCGCTAACAGGAGAATATCCGGCGCCAGAGAACGTACTGCAAAGGTCGGTGCTAATTCCGGTTGTTCGAGGGCAATGCGTTGAGAACCGACTCCCATCGCTAAACCATAGCGTTGAGCGACCGTTGCTAATCGGGTGTTGACTAAATGGGCCAATTCAGTTCCTCCGGTCATGGAAGAAATCAAAATCGGAGCCCCTAGAGATTTCCCTAAGAAGGTTGTCCCCAATTCAATATCGCTGCGGTCAAGTTCAGGAAGACAACAATGGGTAAAACGATATTTTTCTAAACCGCTTGTAAGTTGTTGAAATTCCACATTTTCTTCGATACAAACTCGCAGATGTTCGCTTTTACGATTTTCAATTTCACTGGGAAGATTAGGCGGTGACATAGTTGTTATCGAGCATAATGGTTAAACATTAAATTGAGTTTAAAAATCGAGTTCTAAGAGCAGTTCATCTAACTCGGCTTGATTAAGATCTGCATCGGGAAAATCCGATGGAGTATAGCCTCCTTCTGCTGATAAACAATGGTTAATAAGAGTTTCTAAAGAATCTCGATAAGCATCAGCTAAATTTTCGATCGTTGTTTGATGATGAAAATTTTCACTATATTGCCAATCCATATTAAGCTGTCCATCAACTACGATTCCCTGAATTGCAATTAAATGGGAACGTTGTCCCAAGGGACTATGAATGGAAGCACTGGATTCTTGAGATAATTTCCAGCCCATCTCGCCGATTTGATGGCTTGTAAATTGACCTAAATAATTAAAGCTAACTTGAGCTTTTGGATAATTTCTTAACTGGGATTGAATCGTTAAATCCGAGTTCAGATAATATCCAATTCCATAATCAAATCCCCGATCCGGAATTTGTCGCAATTGCTCTTTAATAGATTTGAGACATTCACCCGGATGGTCAAGATTTTCTAATGTCAAAAAGACGGGAAAAATACTGGTAAACCAACCCACAGTTCGAGATAAATTCACGGATTCAATTACATTTTCTCTTCCATGACCTTCCATGTCAAGTAAAAGCTGAGAATCACCTGTCCAATGGGCAAAAGCTTGGACTAAAGCGGTCAATAAAATATCATTAATCTGGGTGTTATAAGCTTGAGGAACCTCCTGTAACAGTAAGCGGGTTTGTTCTTCGGTTAAGGTGAAAGAGACCGTTTTTGCATGGGCAACAATGTTAGACTTAGCCTCACCTTGATTATCCAAAGGAAGAGGAGAAACTGATGAAAAATCACGGTTTAACCAATAGTTTAATTGAGCGTTATATTCTGGAGTTTTAGCATAGTTTTGCAGTTCCTCAGCCCAAGTTTTAAAGGAACTTGTTTTAGGAGGAAGTTGCAGAGGATCTTGGCTTTCTAATTGTTGGTAAATGGTGACTAAATCTTCGAGAATAATCCGCCAAGAAACTCCATCTACTGCTAAATGATGAATCACAATTAACAATCGTCCACTCTCACCCAATTTAAAGAAAACCACCGCCATTAAGGGGCCTTGCTCTAAGTTGAGTGCCCGTTGTTGAACCTCTGAAATTTCCGCTAGGGTGGTTCCTTGCTCATCGCAAGATAGATGGGATAAATCTACCACTTCAAACGCAAAACTATTGCAATCATCGCTGTTATTTTGTTGCCATTGTTCTCCTTGTTGAACAAACCGTAAACGCAAGGCATCATGGTGATAAAGTAATTTGGAAATTGCTTGTTTTAATAAATCCGGTTTTAGATTCGCGGGAACTTCTAAGAAAATTGATTGATTAAAGTGATGGCGTTCGGGCCAGTGTTGCTCAAAAAACCATTTTTGAATCGGAGTTAAGGGAACTTCACCTGTGACTAATCCTTGGTCAATTTCAGTGGTAGTAATCGTCTCCGCTACGGTGGCTAATTGAGCGATGGTTTGATGACTAAATAACTGTTTCGGCGTAATTTGTAATCCCGCTTGATTCGCTTGAGCAATGATTTGAATCGCTAAGATAGAATCTCCCCCCAATTCAAAAAAGTTATCGTTAATACTAATAGTTTTAAGTCCTAAAACCTTTTGCCAAATTTCAGCGAGAATTCTTTCGGTTTCTGTACCCGGAGAGAGATTTTTGATCGCTTCATCTTCTAACTCTAGTGCAGGTTTTGGGAGCGCGCGACGATCAATTTTACCATTAGCCGTTAGGGGAAAAGCGTCTAACAAAATGAAGAAAGCAGGAACCATATATTGAGGTAACTTTTCTTGCAAAAATAGACGTAATTCTGAAATAGTTAAATTTTGAGAGCCAATCACATAAGCACATAAACGCTTAACACCCGGTTGATCTTCTCTGGTAATAATAATCGCTTCTTTAACTTGGGGATGTTGATTGAGAACGGTTTCAATTTCCCCTAATTCAATTCTAAAACCTCTAATCTTAACTTGATCATCAATGCGACCGACAAATTCAATTTGTCCATCGTTGGCATAACGAACTAAATCACCCGTTTTGTAGAGGCGATCGCTATTGTTTTCACTAAAAGGATTAGCAATAAATTTAGAAGCTGTTAAGTCTGGACGGTTCAAATAGCCGCGTGCTAAACCTGAACCTCCAATGTGTAGTTCCCCCGGAATTCCAATCGGAACCAGTTGTTGATTTTGATCTAAAATATAGACCTGAGTATTGCTAATAGGACGACCAATAGGCGGTGCTTTTTCGGTTAATAAATCAGGTGTTAGTTTTACGGATGTTGTAACAACAGTATTTTCAGTTGGCCCATAATTATTAACCAATGTAAAGGGAATGGACGGAGGCGGAAAATCATTCAGTTTATCTCCTCCGGTTAACATTAATCTTAAAGAAGAATTAGCCGACCAATTTAGAATAATTAGGGTTTCTGCGAGGGGAGTAGGTAAGAAACAAACGGTGATTTTTTGAGCAATTAACCATTCTTGAAGTTGATTCGGTGATGTGAGTAAATCGGGGGGGACAATTGCCAAACAAGCCCCGGCTGTGAGATAAGGCCAAATTTCCCAAACAGAAGCATCAAACGCAATTCCAGCTAATTGAGTGACTCGATCAATGGCTGTAATATTAAAAGCGTTTTGGTGCCAAGAAACTAAGTTTAATAAACTTTGATGTTGAATTAAAACCCCTTTTGGTTTTCCGGTAGAACCAGAGGTATAAATGACATAGGCTAAATTCTCAGAGGTCATCGCATGGAGGAGATTATCTTGAGAATTTTGTTCCAGAATTTTCCAATCCTGATCTAAACAAAATATTGTTCCTGAATAATTGGGTAAAGTCTGAACTAAATTCTCCTGAGTTAATAACACCGATATTCCAGAATCTTCTAACAGATAAGCTAGACGTTCTGATGGATAATTAGGATCTAAAGGAACATAAGCTCCACCCGCTTTCAGAATACCTAAAAGTCCGATGATCATCAAAGCAGAACGCTCGGTACAGATTCCTACTAAATCCTCGGTTTTAACTCCTAAGTTTTGTAAATAATAAGCGAGTTGATTAGCTTTTTGATTTAACTGTTCATAAGTAATAAATTCCTCTCCATCAATGACCGCTATAGCATCGGGAGTTTTGATCACTTGTTCTTCAAATAACTGATGAATACAGGAATTCCGAGGATAAGAGGTTTGAGTTTGGTTCCATTCTACTAATAATTGCTGTTTTTCGAGTTCAGTTAGTAAGGGTAATTCCCCGACGGTTTGTTGAGGATTGGCTACAATTCCCTTTAATAAAGTTTGGAAATGACCCACCATCCGGGTGATTCTTTCGGCGGTAAACAGGTCGCTGTCATATTCCCAAAATCCTTCTAAATAAGACCCTGTTTCCGCCTCGATTTCCTCTAAAACTAAACTGAGATCAAATTTAATTCTCTGGTGTTCAACGGCTAAATATTGAGCTTTTAAATGGGGTAATTCTAAAGCATTGAGGGGGGCATTTTGCAGCGCGAACATTATCTGGAATAAAGGATTATAACTTAAACTACGTTCGATTTCTAAAGCATCAACGACTTGTTCAAAGGGTACATCTTGGTTAGCATAGGCTTCTAAGACAACATTACGAGCTTGATGTAATAAAGCTGAAAAAGTCGGATTTCCTTCTAAGGAATTCCGCAGCACTAAAGTATTCACAAAAAAACCAATCAAAGGTTCAATTTCTTGTCGATTTCGGTTGGCGGTTGGAGTTCCAATTAAAATATCATCCTGACCACTATAACGAAAGAGTAAAGTATTTAAAGCAGCCAGTAAGGTCATAAATAAAGTCGCCCCCAACTTTTGGCTCAGAAGTTTCAGTTTTCCGGTCAGATCTGAGTCAATTTGGAACGAGATACTATGACCTCGAAAATTAGGGTTAGCTGGACGGGGTTTATCAGTTGGAAGTTCTAATAAAGGAGGAGTACCCGTTAATTGTTTTTTCCAATAATTTAGCTGGTTTTCTAAAATTTCACCTTGTAACCATTGTCTTTGCCATACCGCAAAATCGGCATATTGTATGGTTAATTCGGGTAAAGCAACGGTTGAATTAGATAATAATGCTTGATAAAAATGAGATAATTCTTTAAATAAAATGCCTTTTGACCAACCATCGATAATAATATGATGGAAGACGTTAACTAAAATATAATTTTCATATCCCAGATCAAAAAGAGTACATCGTAATAAGGGAGCTTGAGTTAAATCAAAGGGTTTTTGTAGTTCTTCAATAATCTGTTTTTCAACTTGATCTTGGGGGATATCTTTTAAATTAACAACTAATAATTTAATCCTCAGAGATAAAGCAATTTTTTGAATGGGTTTTCCTTCAACCATTGGAAAGGTTGTCCGTAAGCTCTCATGGCGTTGGATAATAGCATTGATCGTTTGTTCTAAAATATCAATATTTAAACTTCCCGTTAAACGGATAGTTAAGGCTTCATTATAAGCCGGATTTTGCTGATCCATCTGATAGAGAAACCACATTCTTTGTTGAGCAAAAGATAGGGGTAACGCTTCAGTTCTGGAAACCGGATATATAATAGATTCAACCGTCTTAGATGGGGTTATTGCACTTCTTAAAAAGGCAAGAATTTCCGGTTTTCTAGTCCCGATTTCTTGCTTAATTTCGGGAGTCATGGCTCCTTGAGGAGCTTGATATTTTAACTTTTCTTCTTCAAGCCAAAGCTTGATTTCTAAACTATTTAAGTAAGATAAAAATTCCGCAATTTTCATCAGTCGTATCCTTTTCCCTAATTAATGTTATGGTATTTCTGGAATGGGGGTGGGTGATTTTTTACGCGGTACGGTAGCTCTAACTTGAGCTACTGTTGCCTATCGGATAATTCTATTTGTTTATTGTTGTCGGCTCATGGCTCCCCGAAATTGTTGTTTAATCATCTCTAAATTCCGAGGTTCGCTCTTAGGAGAAAACAGCCCTTCTGCCTCCCATTTATTCGCATCCAGACTAATTGCCCAAGCATTTAACCAGGGGTGTTCGTTAATTTTAGGTAAGAGTTCGGGTTTGGTATCTTCAATGGCTATTTGAAAAATGACTTGGGCAAATTCTTCAAATAATTTTAAGCTGGCTCGATAAGCTTCAATAATTTCAGCTTCAGTTTTATTAGATTGTAAATTCCGGGTTCGCAGTTCATTCACAAAAGGGATTGCTAAATAATCAATAAATTCAAAGCTAACCCGACGCAAGGATTGGTTAGCCCAATCTCGGAATAGCTGTTGCATTCGATAGGAAAGGGGGAAAAATTCTGCATTGATCTGTTGAACTTTCGTTTTAAGTTCTGGGTCAAGGAAGATGGAATTAAACATCATTAAGCAGCCAAATGTCCATCCAGCTAACGTATCCCAGATCATTTTTGTTGACATCACTATCCCATTTCCCATACAGTTGTAGGCATTTTGAATATTAAAAGTTAATCCATCGTGATAGGTTAAATAAAAGTGATTGGCATCGTCAACTTTTTCGGAAGTTAGTTGACCTTGAAGGTCAAGTTCAATCATTTGTGTGGTTAAAGAATTGCCAAAACCAATACTATCTGAACCTGGGGAATAAAAAGGATCAGGAAATATACCTGCTTCACCAACACAAGCCCAACGATTAAAGGAAAAGACTTGTTTAGAGGAGTAGCTATATTTAGGCATCTTTCTAAAGTCTTCAGGGGATTTATTTTCTAAATGAGCCGCTAAAACGGGTTCATTTTCCTTTAACCACTGCAAGGCTAATTCATAGTTATGATAATTTTTTAACGGGTGAAGATCTTGACGAGCCACGATACCAACACTCGTATGACCCGTGGATAAAGGAATTAACCAAACCCAGTATCCGTCACCACATAAATGATTTGTAGAATAATAACGGTTATTATTAGGAACACGATGATGCCATTTTTCTTGGCTGGGGGGAACAAAATTGCTGACATCAAAACGGCCTTCCACTCGAAACCAAACCGCACTATAATTATCATGATTCGGTTTCGCTAAACTTAGTTTTTTCTGGATAAATCGACGGCGACCCATCGCATCGACAACCCATCGGGATTTAATACAGTGAGTTTTTTGATTCGCTCCACTGCCTTGAGTATAAATAATTTTATGATGTTGCTGTAACCCTTCAGCAAACTCGATGTCTTGAACCGAACAATTTTCCTTAAGGTCGATGCCAAGTTCAATATTAAACTGGCGTAAATCATTTTCTAATTTACCCCGATCAATTTGATAGGATTTAGGATCATGAAACTCTGATAATCCCAGTTCAGGTCTTTGATAAAATTCAGTTTCTTGATTGTTGAAGAAATAGCGTAATCCCAGTTTAGGCAAATGTTGATTATCAAAATAATCGGTTAACTGAAGGGTATTTGCTAAATAAAAAGCCCCGACTTCAACGGTTGATTCTCCCACTTTAAAACCTGCTTCTGGTAAAGGACGAGCCATTTTATCAAGAACAACAACGGAAAGATGAGGTTGTTTTATTTTTAACTGTCGAGCTAAGGTTAAACCTGCTAATCCACCGCCACAAATTGCCACATCATAGTTAGTTTCAGAACTAAAATTGTCAGTTTTTTCACGCAATAAGGCGATGATTTCTTCCTTATTATTTTTTAATTGTTCGAGTAAATCAGGAGTTATAATGCCTTGAGGAGAACGATAGCGCAGCTTATCACCTTCAACCCAAATTGTGACACCTAAATGATTCAGATGGGATAAAAATTCAACGGTTATCATAAATTTAAGTGTCCTCAAAGACGAAAAACTATTGCAGAAATAAAATTGATAAATTCCGAGGAGTCAGTTGTCATTCTTGAAGTCAGTTGCTCTCGGAGGCACCGCTTACATACTCGACAAAAAGACTGTTTTAACTTGAAATTACTTATATCATATTCTGGATCAAATTTTTATGATGGATACATTTTTTTACATTGTTACGAAACAAGGATTCTAAAAAGCTTAAATTTTAGTTAACCTGTTTTCATAATTCTCCTTCTTCATAATCTTCTAAGGTTGTTGTCAGAATATTTTTACTATTTGTGGCTACATTTTTACTATTTGTGGCTACATTAAGCACCTCAATCGTTTGAGCTAAACTGGCAACGGTTGGGTATTCTAATAAACTGTGCAACGATAATTCCACCGAGAAAATATCCCGCAAGCGGGAGATAACTTGACTCGCCAGTAAAGAATGTCCTCCTAGTTCAAAGAAATTGTCATAAATTCCAACTTGAGATAGATTTAACACATTTTGCCAAATGTGAGCAACTTGACGTTCTGTCTCCGTTCTAGGTGCGATTAAATCGTTATTTTCTTTGCCTTGAAGTTCCTTGAGTAATTGTTGCTTATCAATGTCTCCATTGTCGTTTAAAGGGAGAGATTGTCGCTGAACTAAGGAGCATTGATAGGCAGTTCCAAATCGATCTTTTAAGCTAACATAATCAGCGATATTCCTCGGTTCAACTGTAGGTTTACAGGTGTAATAAGCGGTTAACTTCTGGCATCCTTCGGACAAAGAGGTAAAACGGTTAATCTTAGGATTACTCCCATCTAAACCGATCATTAATTGTCCTTGGTTGTGATATAAACTCGTTAGAAATGAGTCTAAACCTTGCTGCACCGTCATATCATAATACCCTTGAGAACGGGTTATATATTGCATCTGATAACCCTGACTAATTCCGGTTTCTTGCCAAGTTGTCCAACTATAACAATAACTGGGGAATAAATTCTTAGATTTTTGATAGGTATTCAGAGATTCTAGGAAACTATTAGCTGCCGCATAGGAACCCAAAGCCGCCCCTCCAAAAAAACTGGCTAGGGAGGAAAAGCTAATAAAAATTCCCTGAGATTCTTTGAGGAGTTGATGTAAAACCCAAGTTCCTAATACTTTGGGGCGAAGAATTGTCGATAAACCGTCTTGAGTTTCGTCCAGAAGTAAACAATCTTTGTAAATTCCGGCGAGATGAATCACCCCATTAAGTTCTCCTTGCCATTGTTTTTTCACCTGTTCTACAGCGCGTTTAACTTGAGTGAAATTAGCCACATCTATCGCTTGATAAATGACTTCTCCCTCAAGGTTTTCTAAGACTTGTAAATTTTTGATTTTTAAGGATAATTGATCTTCGGCTTTGAGGTACTCACCCCAGAGGTGTTTTTCCGGTAAAGGTGTTTGTCCAATTAATAGTAAACGAGCTTGATAATTTTTCAGCAAATATTGAGCAATTTGTATGCCAATTCCTCCAAGTCCTCCAGTAATTAGATAAATTCCCCCTGATTTAAAGGGTAATTCTTGTTGATGCTGTTGAGGTAAATTGACTTTTTCTAAGCCAGCACTTAAACGTTTGCCGTTGCGATAAGCAATTTCTCTTTCCCTGGATAAAACATACAGTTCTTGAAGCAGATAACGAGCATTAATTTCAGGGTTATCCAGGGATAAATCAAGATGACGAGTATTTAACCAAGGAAGTTCTTGTGCTAGGGTTTTGATCAGCCCTAAAATGGGAGATTTTTCATAAGCAATTTCATCTGTTTCTATGACAAATTGACTATAACTAGAAACAAATAGTAATTGAATAGTTGAGTTCAGGTCATGAATTTTAGCCAAAGCTTGAACGAGGAATAATAAATCATAGGTTCCTTGCTCTTGGGCTGTTTCTAACTGTTCAATTGTTGAAATTTCCCCTTGATAGTCTTGATAGGTTCCCAGATGAATAATATTGCTAATGATAATTTTTTGCTGGGCTAAAGATGCCATTAACTGTTGATAATGGTTAGCTTTCCCTGGTTTAAGGGTATAGCAATTTTGACTAATTTGAGAAAATTCTTCTTCCGCTAAAACCGTGATACAGTGTAAATTTTTCCCTTGAATTTGTTCTGCTAAAGAGGTTCCTAAACCCAAGGAATCCAAAAAAATCAAAGTAGAATGGTTGGAAAGTTCGGGTTTTAAATTGACTGGAGATCGAGGCTTCCAAATTTTCCGATAAAACCAATCAGGAAGGGTGTTAGCATTTTCTAGTAGAATATCAATTTCTTTTAGGATAGAATTAAATTCTCCGGCTGCAAATCGTTTTGTTAATTGCGATCGCTGAATTTTCCCAATGGAAGTTTTAGGAATTTCGGTTTTATTGACGGGGATTAAATATTCAGGATTAACCCCAAAACTGTTAATTACTTTTCGTCTAATTTTTTTCAGGAGTTCTGCTAAATGCTGTTGATCAAAAGTTTCTGCACTAAAAAATAACGCTAATTGATCGGTACTATTCTTAGGATCATGAACCCCACAAGCGGCGGTGTAGGACACTTCTACTTCTTCAATGGTTTCAACAACGGTTTCAATTTCATGACTATAATAATTAACCCCATTAATAATAATGGTTTCTTTACTTCTTCCGGTAATCACTAAATGACCGTTGCTAATAAAGGCTAAATCTCCTGTCTTAAACCAGCCATCTTTTAAGAAAGCATCTTGATTCGCTTCTGGGTTTTTATAATATCCGGGTGAAACAGGATCTCCTTTAACTTGTAAATGACCAATGGTTTCTTCGGGTAGCAGGGAATTATCAGCATTAACAATTCTAATGGATATCCCTGGAATGGGTAATCCTAAATCCGTAAAAGTTGCACCATTGGGATGTTCAGGATGGACTCGTTTTAAGGAAGAATTCAAAGACGATTTATCAACCGTATGAAAGAGTAATGGCTGTTGATTTGTAGGTTGATAATAGGTAATTCCTGAACCCATTTCTGCCATGCCAAAAGCAGGACGCATCGCCGTTTTTTGTAGGTGATATTGACGATTAAGGGTGTTAATAAATTCGCCAACGGCTTGATCGGAAACCGCCTCACCCGCAGCTAAAAAGAATTTAACACAATCTAAATTCCACGTTTGATTGGGTTCTTTTTTTAGTGCTTCATTGATCAAATTATAAGCAAAATTAGGAGCCCAACTATGGGTAATTCGGTATTGATCAATTAAATCTAACCAATTTAGAGGACGACCTAAGATATATTCTGTTTGAACATAAACCATTTGGCATCCTAACTCGACACAGCGAATATTCCAATCCGAAATACTCCCAATATGATCAAAAGGAAGCCAATTCAGAATAATATCGTCGTTTTGATGTTCACAAATTACATTTGTTCCTCTTGCACGAGAGATGACATTTTTATGGGTTAATGCAATACATTTCGGCATTCCCGTGCTGCCTGATGTTAAATTAAAAAACGCGATATCATCGGGTTGGCTAATATGAGGCTGATGGGGAGACTGGGTTTTTAATTGTTCAATAAAACTCAGGTTTAAGCTTTGATCAGATAGCCATTGTTCTAACTGTTTGATCTCTTGCTTTCGGGATTGATTTGTGATAATAATCGGGTAATCTAATAACTCCAAAACCCGACAAATTTTATTAATTTCATTATTAAAATCTTTATAGCTGGCTGGAACTGAAATAATAACCGGAATAAAGCCGCCTAAAATACACCCCCAAAACGCGGAAATGATATCATAGTTTTCCGATAGCTGAAGAATGACTTGATCTTGAGCTTGTAAACCCTGCTTTTTTAATCCAGCTTGTATTCGTTGAGCTTCATCCCATAATTGTTGATAGGATTGAAACAGTTGAGAGCCATTCGATTGAATATAAACAATCCCTTTATCTGAATGATTTTCGGCTGCTTGTTTGAGGATCTCTCCCAAGGTTTTAGGCTGAAGTTCAGACGCTTCTAAAAGTTGTCCGTGACTGAGTGCGAGTTGAGGATTAGAAGTGTGAATTGGTAGGGAAATTTCGGGTTCAGGTTGTTGATTTTTATTCTGAATATTTTCCCCTGTTTTGAAGGGCAATAAGTCTGATAGATGAAGGGGGATAATTTTGCTTTTGTGGGAATTAATGACGACTGCAACTTGATCAAGGTTTGGCAAAGATCGAAGTTGATCTTCTGTCTGCTTAACTTGGTTATCGTCGATAATTTCGATATTTTTTAATGCAACTTCATCAACATCACCGCTATCTGTCAAGGGTAAGCTAGAAATTTGCACATAGATATTAGGCAGGAGATTGTCCGGTAACTTAGACTGTAGATCTGAGGAGAATTGTTCAGGATTCCAAGCTCCAGAGGAAACGATATAAGCGACTAATTCCCCCTCACGTACTAGAAAATAGCAATCTTCAATGAAGGGATTTGACAACAAGCCTTCTGCTAGTTTCTGAAAATTTAATTGTGAATTTTTGTGATCCGTCCTCATACTTAAAACCTTAAGGGGTAAATTTTTGAAAGCTGCTTAAATAAATACTTTCAGGGGGAGTCAGTTCGGGATCTATAATACAGCAGGGAACAGCGCCTAGAAAACATAGAAGTAGGAATTAAGAACAAAAAACAGAAAAAAGGCAACAAAAAATAAAAAGAGGCAACAAAAAACAAAAAGAGGCAACAAAAAACAGAAAAAAGGCAACAGATTAATGGGTCGCCCTGAGAAAAAGATTTCGCCGTCTGGGTTTGAGCATGAGCCGTTGTTAACTTCTCGATAAAGATTCGTTTTGATGAGATTTATAAGACGAGTCTGGGAGATTGAAAACTCAGCGTCTTCAGACCTGAGATGAAAATCGACTCAGGGGAATTTATTCCTCATGAAGATTTCTACAATCTATGTTAACATTAACATAGGTCGAAAAAGGGAGATTTATATGATAGTTTTGGAATATTTAGATGTTGGTATTGAATCATTCTATACGGATTCAAACGGATATCAAGAACCCAATCCTAGATTTCTCAAGAAAGCAGAACAATCTATCAAAAAGTCTCAGAGACAAATCTATAAAAAGGTCAAGGGTTCATCAGGTAGACGGAAAGCTAGACAGGTTTACGCCAAAAAGCACTTAAAAGTAAGTCGGCAACGGAATGAACACGCAAAGAGAATTGCGAGTAACGTATGCAAGTCTAACGACTTAGTAGCCTACGAAGATTTAAGTGTAATAAATTT
>JACCEC011804079.1_pt1 | contig 29122 bp, 26 predicted proteins | sample 7450121 | NCBI WGS metagenome assembly JACCEC01 (sample SAMN15323455, study PRJNA562643) | freshwater metagenome | isolation source: river surface water | place: USA:Blue River Watershed | collected 2017-08-18 | reverse complement strand
GATTTACAGCCTGCGGCTGATGCTGATGAGACTTACAAAAAAGATCCACGCGATTTTGCTCTATGGAAAGCTGCCAAGCCAGGAGATCCTTCATGGCCAACTCCGTGGGGACCAGGTCGCCCAGGATGGCATCTCGAATGCTCTGCGATGGCACACTCCTATTTAGGTGAAGCTTTCGATATTCATGGCGGCGGATTGGATCTCATCTTCCCGCATCATGAAAATGAGATTGCTCAGTCAGAGGCAGCTGGCTACACCTTTGCACGGCGCTGGTTACATAATGCATGGGTTACCGCATCTGGTGAAAAGATGTCGAAGTCGCTTGGCAATTCGCTGCAAGTTCATGAGCTCTTAAAATCAGTTCGTGGAATTGAACTTCGTTGGTATTTAGGATCTGCCCACTACCGCTCAATGCTTGAGTTCTCTCACGAGGCACTTGCTGAATCTGCAACGGCATTTCGTCGTATTGAAGGCTTCTTAACTCGTTCTGTTGAAATATTGGGTGCGGCGCCCACACCTGTTATTAGCCAGGCTTTCCGCGATGCGATGAATGATGATTTGGCGGTACCAACCGCACTAGCTTCAATTTCAGAAGCGCTCAAGACAGGCAATAGCGCAATCACCGCCGGTGATAAGGCAGTTATTGCATCTGCTGCAAATGAAATCCGTGGTGCATTGGAAGTTTTGGGTTGCGATCCATTTGATCCGGTTTTTGCAGTAAATGGTGCAGGCGAGGACTTAACTGCGGCCTTAGATGGTGTTATTAAATTAGCGCTTGCCCAGCGCACTGCGGCGCGAGAAAGAAAAGATTTTGCTGCATCTGATGCAATACGTGACGGATTAGCTGCGCTGGGAATTACTATTGAAGACACTGCACAAGGGCCGCGTTGGTCTATTTCTAGAGATGGACAATAACCATGGCCGGTAATGCAAAACCAAGAGGCGCAGTGCGCAAATCAAAGAAGGGTCCATCAGCAGGAACTGGTGGCAACAATAAACGTCGCCTGGCAGGCAAAGGTCCAACGCCGAAAGCGGAGGATCGTCCGTATCACGCAGCTGCAAAGCGAAAGAAAGCTGCAGAGAAATCAGCCGCAAAGAAGCCAGCAACTGCTGCACGAAAATTCTCGAGAGGTGATGCACCTCGTGGCGAAATCGTGGCTGGTCGAAATGCAGTTTTAGAAGCGCTCCGTGAATCAGTTCCGGCAACAGAGTTATTAGTAGCGCGCAGTATTGATGTTGATGATCGCGTCGCCGAGTCGCTGCAGATAGCGCTCAATCATGGGCTCTCGATTCGTGAGGCACATCGCGCAGAAGTAGAGGGAATTTCGCCAAATAGCCAAGGAATTATCTTGGCGATTAAGCCATTTCAATATTCATCTTTTGAAGAGATTACTCAGCGCGCCAAAAAACCGATGTTGTTAGTCGCCCTCGATGGGGTAACTGATCCACGTAACTTGGGTGCGATTGTTCGATCTGCCGCAGCTTTCGGTGCTTCTGGCGTATTAATGACTGAGCGCCGCGCTGCCGGAATGACCGCATCTGCTTGGAAATCATCGGCTGGAGCTGCTGCACGTCTGCCGATTGCACAGGTAACAAACCTTGCTCGCACCATCGATGAAGCGAAGAAAATGGGCTGTTTCGTCGTTGGCTTAGATGGTGAATCAGATGTGAAAATAGCTGAGATGAAGGTGGCAACTGAACCGCTGATGCTCATTGTTGGCTCTGAGGGCAAGGGGCTAGCGCGCTTAACTCGCGAAAAGTGCGATTTAGTAGTGTCGATTCCGATAAGTGCAACTACCGAATCTCTCAATGCTTCGGTAGCAACCTCCATCGCACTCTATGCAGTCGATGAGGCGCGACGTAAGGGCTAAAGCATGGCATTTCAAAGATTTATCGTCTGTGGTGATTCGTACTCCGAAGGTATGTCAGATGAAATCATCGATGGAAAATATCGTGGATGGGCCGATCGCGTCGCAGATGTGATGGCGCAAGCGCACGCTGACTTCACCTATATGAATTTAGCGGTACGCGGAAAATTAATCGGCCAAGTGGTTGAAGATCAAGTTCCGACAGCTCTGGCTTTTGTTACCGGTCCAGATACCTTGGTTTCATTTCATGCTGGTGCAAATGATGCGCTTCGTCCGGGATATCAAGCATCAATTGCAATTCCGCTCTATCAAGAAGCAGTTCGTCTTATTGCAAAATCTGGCGCAACCTTGATGCTTTTTACCGTGTTGGAAAAGACCGGCAACAAGGGCAAAGGATCAGAAATCTGGGAGAAACGGTTCTCAGAATTTAATAAAGGAGTTCGTGAAGTTGGCGCAGAAGTTGGCGCCATCGTGGTTGATGCAAATCAAGAGCGCTTCTTCAGCGATCGAAGATTCTTAGCTTTTGATCGACTGCACCTTAACTCCGAAGGACATAAGCGCTGTGCCGATGCAGTTCTCGAGAAGTTAGGTCTCCCCTTTGATCCAGCTTGGCGCACTCCACTGCCTCCAGCAAAGAAAACCCCATGGGTTGTTGAGAAAGCAGTCACCGTGGCTTGGTTCTTTATCTTTGCATTGCCCTGGATTCTGCGCCGTATCCAAGGTAAATCTTCGGGCGATGGCAGAGCGGCTAAATATCCAACTCCGACAAAATGGCCGATTGCTGGATAGATTTACAGCGAACGCACGCTCCAAGTAAAGCTAAAGACCCCGCCAGTTACTAAGTATTGGGGCAACGTATCTGGTCCACACGATGCGGTACCAACACCGCGGTGCGCGGCGTCGATAGTCACAATCGTGTTTCCAGATGGTCGAAGTTCGACATCATGGGTGGCATCGGCAAGTTCCGTTGCTCTAAATGGATTCACACTAACCTGGCGCGGTTTATCAAGATCAATTCTGATTCCTTGACCTGAACTACTAGTCAAAGTAAACCAGCGCACTCCTGAGTGTCCACCATTTTCTTGTGGGCGAACGTAAGGAACATACTGCTCAAAGACTGTTGATGACCACTTAGCTACGCGGCCAATCTTTCGATCTGGATAAGTTTCGTGTGGTCCGATTCCTAAATATGTGAAGTTAGCAAGTGATCCATCTAGTTCAAAGTTAATTCCAACTCGGGCTAAGTCATCAAATTGCTTAGGGGTTGTGATGGTTTCCTTGACTGAATATCCATTTGCAATTGGCGTTACCAATTGAATTTGCTTTACTTTGTAGCCAGTGCTGGTCTGCCAGAGGCTGGTAACTTTGTAAGCCTTGGCGGATTCGGTAATTGTGCAGTCAATGCGCTCAAGATTCCGCACCCCAAATTGGCTCCACTTCTCTGCAAAGTGAGCGATGCGATCATTATCGGTAGGTGCTCTCCAGAGCGTTGGCTGCGGAGCAATTACTCCGAATGGAAGTTGCAATTCGCCAGCATCATTTACCGCCACCTCAAAGAGCCCACTAGATTTCGCTGTAGGTAGCGATGCCTTTCGAGATGAGAGTGCAAATTGCTGCCAGGCAACCTCATGGCCAGCAGGTGCCCAATCTGTGCGATGAAGATTAAAGATTGAGAGCGTGACAAATCGCTCGCCTGGTCCGTCAATCTTGGAGAGAAGCTTTGAGCCAACTCGAATTTTGGCGCTCTTACGTGGAGCAAGCTTTGGAAGTTTGATTGTTCCACTATCAATGACCTCACCATTTCGAGTGATACTCCATGAGCAGCCAAAATCGCTCAAATCCTTGAAGAATTGGCGATTTGAAATAGTGAAACTTCCTGATGCCGGCGAAGTGGAAGTAAATGCTACTGGAGCAGCAATTGCCTTGAATTCGTGCATTGCTGGTTTTGGAGTTCGGTCAGGGAAGACCATTCCATCACAGACAAAGTTTCCATCGTGGCGGGTTTCTCCGAAATCTCCACCATAAGCAGAGCGTTTAGTTCCATTACCTAAGGTCTGTTCGATTCCGTGATCCCAGAACTCCCAGATGAAGCCACCTTGTAATCCAGGCAGTGAATGGATTGCATCCCAATATTCTTTTAGCGTTCCATTTGAATTTCCCATTGCATGCGAGTACTCACACATAATCAAAGGTCGATCTTGTTTCCCTGATTTAGCGTGACTGACAATCGCCTTGATGGATGGATACATTGGACAGATAACGTCGGTAAGTGTGTGACCGCCGCGCCAATCTCCATTGATAGCACCCTCGTAGTGAAGCGGGCGAGATGAATCGAGCGAACGTGCAAATGCAGCAGCAGCATAGTGATTGGTACCAACGCCGGATTCGTTACCGAGTGACCAGAAAATTACTGAAGGATGGTGCATATCGCGTTGCACCATGCGTCCGACACGCTCCACAAATGCAGATGCATAACGTGGATCATTAGAAATTGAGTCGTAGAAAGCATGAGATTCGATATTTGCTTCATCTATGACATAGAAGCCGAGTTCATCGCAGAGTTCTAGGAATGCGGCATCATTTGGATAATGCGATGTACGAACAGCGTTGAAATTCCAACGCTTCATCTCAAGCAAGTCTTGGCGCATATCTTCGCGAGTTAATACTCGTCCAGTATGTCGATTGAAGTCATGGCGATTGACTCCGTAGATAAAGATGCGCTGGCCGTTAACGAGTAAATCTCGACCCTTGATTGCAACGCTGCGGAATCCAATCTTCTGCTGTGAAATTTCAATCACGTGTCCGGTTGGGCTCACCAGTTCAATGCGCAACGTGTACAGATAGGGAGTTTCAGCGCTCCAGGCAGCTACTTTGGGGATGGTTGTTTCAAGGACTACGTGACCAGGCCACGGAGATTGCAGAGGTTCGCGCAGGCGCTTTGCCGATTCCGGCATGGAGCCATCCCAGTATTCGCCGGCAAAATGTTTGCGGTTAGCCTCTTGGAGTTCAGCAGACATTTCGGTCCACAGGGGAGTCACATGGGACTTATAGGTTCCCGAAAGTTGCGCATTTTTTACCTTTGGTAACTCCTCAACGGAAGCTCGCAGAGTGTAACCATCAACGCTCTTTCCATTGATAGAACCAATAATGGCATCGATTTTTAGAGTTCCAGAAGTTCCATCTGCTTTCAAACCCGCTGTCGTAGCAAATTTTTCAATGTAAACATGATCGGTTGCATACAACTTAACGGAGCGAGTAATTCCACCATGCCACCACTGATCTTGATCTTCGATATAAGTCGCATCAGACCACTTAGTTACTGAGATTCGAACAGTATTTTTGCCATGCTTAATAAAGGAAGTAATATCAAATTCAGCAGCAAGTCGGGAATCTTTGGTCAGTCCAACTTCTTCATCATTGACGGTGATTATCGCTACAGATTCATAGCCACCCAAGTGCAGAACGATTCGTTTCCCATCCCATGATTGAGGGATCTCAAAGTCGCGTTCATATATACCAGTCGGATTCTCGGCAGGAACATCTGGTGCCACATGGTCCCAAGGCATCTGCACGTTGGTGTAAATCGGCTTGTCAAAGAAAGTCTCACTTGTTGGTTGCATCGTCCACAAACCTGGGACAGGAATAGATGTCCACTTCTTTCGTGGCTGTTCACTCGGTGAACGGAGTAATTGGAAGCGCCAAGTTCCATCAAGAGAGATTGTTTCAAAATGCTCAATATTGAGCATCGGCAAACGGTTAATCGAGTTTGTCTCTGGGCTCATCCAATAGTTTGGCAACATGGAGGCAATCCTCTCATCATCAAGGTTTAATGACTATGCCGTAACTGACCTGAAAAGAGTTGATTTAAAGGCTGAAATTCAAGGATTTTTACAATCTGCAGATAACTGCCATAATTACGCCCGCAGTACGCCTCCCTAGCTCAGTGGTAGAGCAGCGCACTTGTAATGCGCAGGTCATCCGTTCAATCCGGATGGGGGGCTCCAGAATTACTCCGATATGTACCAGAAGGAGTTGAGAATGACCAACAACTCTTTCCCTCACGAATCATTTGGCGACATCTTGGCTGCGAATGCCGAATATCAAAAAACTTTTAAGTATTCAGAGCTAACGGGATCAGCTGCACGAGGACTTGCGATTGTCACCTGTATGGATTCACGCATCAATCCCCTGTCAGTAATTGGTATGAAATCTGGAGATGTAAAAATTCTGCGCAATGCAGGAGCCAGAGTTACAGAGGATGTTTTACGAACCTTGGTCCTGGCTACCTATCTGCTCAATGTCAACCGAATCTTGGTGATGCCGCATACAGATTGCAAAATGGCAGAAAATGATGAAGCTGATTTCCATAAATTGATTGATGAAAAGTATGGGGTGAACACATCAAGCTTAGAATTTCGCACCACACGTGATCAGCAAGGAGCACTTGCTATTGATTTAAATCGAATTCGCTCTTATCCACTTTTACGTGGAGGTGTTGTTGTAGCTGGCGCAATTTATGATGTAAAGACTGGCTCGATTCAACCCTTTGAAGGCTAATTGGTGGCTGGTGGGTTTGTTCTGCGAATCGGCATTTTGGTAATTGGATAACTTAAATCTTCTAGAAACTCTCGAATTAATAGCTGCGTGAGAGCTGGTTTTTCTTTTACGAACTGGTGAGATGTTCCAGGAATTATCGCCAGTTGTCCTAGCGGAATATTCTCAAAAAGCTCGACGGTGTGGTTATGTGCGATGACGTCATCATCGCCAGCCATAACCAGTACCGGGCACTGAATATTGAGTAAGTCAGCGCGCTCCAAGTTCGGTTCGCTGCGCCAGATTTCAATCATGCGAATGATTTTTTCGCGCAGAGTTTCAGGTGCATCTGGAGATGTTTGGTCGTACTCAGCTTGGTCTTCAGGCGAGATATTTCCGTCAAAGTCTGGCAGAGGCAGCGTTCCACTGTGATGAAAGTTGGCGCCTAACGTAACAACTGAGCGAACCAAATCGGGGCGCTTAATTGCCAGGAGAAGAGCGATGATGCCGCCATCGCTGTAACCGATGATATGTGCAGGCTCTTTTACAATTGTTTCTAAGTAGGCAATGGCTTCTTTGAGTTGGAATTCAAAGTGCATACTTCCGACTCGATCCCCGGTAAATCCATGAGCAGTGCGGTCATATCCAAAGACGTGAAATTGATCTTCAACAGCAGGAAGAATCTGTTCTTCCCAATGCGACGTTTGACTTAGGCCGCCATGAAGCAGAACAAGAGCTTCGCCGTTATTTTCCCATTCGTAACAGTAGAGCTGATGGCCATCAACTTGGCGATACTCAGGCATTGTTTAGAGAGAATCCATAATGTGACGATTGCCGCGATCAAAGGTGAGGTAATTCCAAGTCCAGTCAGCCATCGTGCCAACTTTGTTTCGACCACCTAAGAGATAGAAAAGGTGAAGCCACAACCAGGCGAACCATGCAGGAGCGCCGGCCATTCGGAAATTCTTCACTTCTACTACGGCTTTGTGGCGCCCAATGGTTGCCATGGAGCCTTTATCTAAATATTTAAAAGGTTGTAGAGGTTGACCCTTATGTGCACGCAATATTTGTTTTGCAACAAAACGTCCCTGTTGCATTGCAACCGGTGCAACCATCGGCAGGAAGCGGCCATCTGAACCTTTTGCACCAGCAATGTCACCAATGGCCCATACATGCGGGTAGTGGTTAACGCGAAGTGATTCTTCAACATCGATTCGTGAACCAACAATCGGTAAGTTGAGATTGGATGCGGTTGGTTCACCTTTCACGCCGGCTGCCCAAATTGTGATTTCTGCAGGAATAGGATCGCCATCTTTAACAATAATTTTTCGAGATTGAACTTCACGAACGGCAGTTCTGGTTCGAACAATCACACCAAGTTTGTGAAGATCAGATTCGGCACGAGCAGAAAGTTTCTCGCTGAACATCGGCAGAATACGCGGACCTGCTTCGATGAGATAGATATCGATGTGCTTTGCTGCATGCTCCATATCGTTTTTGAGTGGTCCGCGTTTCAGTTCTGCCAAAGCGCCAGCCATTTCAACTCCGGTAGGACCACCACCAACAACAGCGATAGAAAGTCGTGTGTCATCCTCGAAGCGGCATAAATCTTCAAAGCGGCGCATGACAGCTGCACGAATATTGATTGCTTCATTCACGCTCTTCATGCCCATTCCATATTCAGCAACGCCAGGGACTCCAAAATCTGCCGTTGAGGAGCCGAGAGCCACGACGAGATGATCAAATTCAAGAACTTCAGAGGAATCCAGCTTTACTGTCTTGTTCTTGTGGTCCACAGAAAGTGGAGAACCCATTCGAAATTTCACACCTGATTTACGGAGTGCGCCACGGATAGGGTGAACAACGTGGTCGGCAGCTAAGCCCGCAGTGGATACCTGATAAAGCAGCGGCAAAAATGTTTGGAAGTTGTGGCGATCTACCAAGGTCACATCAGCATCTTTAGCGAGAGCGCGAGCAGCGGTAAGCCCACCAAAACCTGCTCCGAGAATCACAACACGAGGCTTGGCCACATTTAAAGTAGAAGTCACCACTGGGTAAGTCTAGGCTCTTAGGTATGGATACGCAGAATCCAGGGAAGTTATTCCTTGTCACCGGTGCATCGGGGTATGTAGGCGGCCGTTTAGTGCGCGATTTATTGAGCGATAAGAAACGCGTTCGAGTCTTTGTGCGTGATGCAAAAAAAATACAAGGGCAAAATTGGTCACGAGAGGTCGAAATTGTCGAAGGCAATGCCAGCAACCCTGCAGATTTAGATCGCGCATTGGCTGGTGTTCACACCGCTTATTACTTACTGCATTCCATCAACGCAGCGGCAGATTTTGGAGATATCGAAGCGGCTATGGCGCGCGGGTTTGCGCTCGCTTCCGAAAAAGCAAGAGTTTCGCAGATTGTGTATTTAGGTGGAATAGCCAATGATGAAAACCGCAGCCGCCATCTAACTTCCAGAATGAATACCGGAACTCATTTGGCATCGACCTCTGTCCCAGTTCTCGAACTTCGCGCAGGAATCATCATCGGTTCAGGTTCAGCTTCATTTGAGATGCTGCGTCATCTGACGCATCGCTTGCCAATCATGACTACTCCAAAATGGGTTTCTAATCGCACCCAACCCATAGCAATTCGTGACGTCTTGTATTACTTGCGAAAGACCGCGAATCTCACTCACCCCGAAAATCGCATCTGCGATATCGGCGGGCCAGAGGTGGTTACCTACGCCGAGATGATGCAGAAATTTGCTTCGCTATCAGGGCTACGTAAGAGAAAAATTATTCAGGTTCCTGTACTTACTCCGAAACTGTCGAGTTTGTGGATTGGTTTTGTGACACCTGTACCAACCTCACTGGCGCGACCACTGGTTGAATCACTTATCAGTGAGGTAGTTGCAGACCCGAAGAAGAGCATCAACGAGATAATTCCACTTCCTCCAGAAGGACTTCTCACTGTGGCGCAAGCGATTCAATTAGCGCTTACTCGTACTGCAGAAAATTCAGTGGATACGCGATGGTCAGATGCAGCTTTTCCAACTGCGCCGTGGCAGAAAGCACAGGGTGATCCTGATTGGGCTGGTGAATTAACGCTGAAGGATCATCGTGAAATTACAACTGATGTACCTCTTGCAAAAGTGTGGGCACAGATTGAAGGAATCGGTGGCGAACACGGTTGGTTTGGTTCAGGTTGGCTCTGGTACCTGCGTGGATTGTTAGATCGTATGGTGGGTGGAGTAGGACTTCGTCGTGGTCGGCGCGACCCACGTTACTTGCGAATTGGTGACAGCTGCGATTTTTGGCGCGTTGAAAATATTGTTAAAGAAGAACACTTGCGCCTCTATGCAGAGATGATCCTTCCTGGCAAGGCGTGGCTGGAATTTAATCTCAAGACAGTCGATGGAAAGACCGTTGTGACGCAAGATGCGCTCTTTGAGCCTCGCGGATTGGGTGGGCAGATTTACTGGTATTTAGTCTCGCCTTTTCACTTCTTTATCTTTCCTACCATGTTGCGAAATATCGAAAAGGCTGCACGAAAATCGTAAAGTCTTCGTAAATCCCACAGTTGGTCTGATTTCCAAACTAAGATTGAGGCTATGTCTGCGCTAGAAAATCCAGAGACACAAGGCTCAACCTTGACCGACCTCGAAACTCGCATCCTTGAGTTCGAGCGCAATTGGTGGCGCTTTGCTGGAGCGAAAGAGACCGCAATCAAAGACCTCTTCGACCTGACCGCACCTCGCTACTACCAATTACTCAATGACCTCATCGACCGCGATGATGCCCTCGAGGCCTCACCGATGTTGGTCAAGCGCCTGCGCAGGCTCCGCGAAGCCCGCATGGCAGCACGCACCGCCCGCTAAAAGACCCATCCGGCCGACCCTTCATTTTGCGCCTGGGAATAACACCCCCTAGATTTGGCGTTAGCACTCGCAGGCCGAGAGTGATAACTGCGCCCCAGGCGCCAGTTAGCTAAAGCCCGGCTGATCCGAATAGGTAAACAAATAGGAGCTAACAACTATGGCAAAGCAGATTGCCTTTAATGAAGAAGCCCGCCGCGGTCTAGAGCGCGGAATGAACGTCCTCGCTGATGCAGTCAAGGTAACCCTTGGGCCTCGCGGACGTAACGTCGTACTCGAGAAGAAGTGGGGCGCACCAACAATTACCAACGATGGCGTTTCCATCGCAAAAGATATTGAACTTGATGACCCATGGGAAAAGATCGGTGCAGAACTCGTTAAGGAAGTTGCGAAGAAGACAGATGATGTCGCAGGCGACGGAACAACTACTGCAACAGTCTTGGCTCAAGCGCTTGTGCGAGAAGGTCTTCGCAACGTAGCAGCTGGATCAAACCCAATGGCTCTCAAGCGCGGAATCGAGAAGGCAGTGGCAGCAGTTGTTGCAGAACTTGGTTCAATGTCAAAGAGCGTTGACTCCAAAGAGCAGATTGCAGCGACTGCATCTATCTCTGCAGCAGATGCAACTATCGGCGAGATGATTGCTGAAGCGATGGATAAGGTCGGTAAAGAAGGCGTTATCACTGTTGAAGAGTCAAATACATTTGGTCTCGAACTAGAGCTCACCGAAGGTATGCGCTTTGATAAAGGTTATGTATCACCATATTTCGTAACAGATACAGATCGCATGGAAGCAGTTCTAGAAGATGCTTACATTCTGATTGTTAACTCCAAGATTGCCAACATCAAGGAGCTCGTTCCAGTTCTTGAAAAAGTTATGCAGTCAGGTAAGCCACTTGCCATCATCGCTGAAGATATTGAAGGAGAAGCGCTAGCAACTCTCGTGGTCAATAAGATCAAGGGAACATTCCGTTCTGCAGCCGTTAAGGCTCCAGGCTTTGGAGATCGTCGCAAGGCGATGTTGCAAGATATTGCAATCCTTACTGGCGCCACAGTTATCTCAGAAGAAGTTGGCCTCAAGCTAGAAACTGCAGGACTCGAACTTCTTGGTCGCGCTCGCAAGGTTGTTATCTCTAAAGAAGAGACCACGATCATCGAGGGACTCGGAGATGAAGCACAGCTCAAGGGCCGTGTGGCTCAGATCCGTGCTGAAATCGACAAGTCTGATTCAGACTACGACAAAGAGAAGCTACAGGAGCGCCTAGCGAAGCTCGCAGGTGGAGTTGCTGTAATTAAGGCAGGAGCTGCAACTGAAGTTGAGCTCAAGGAGCGTAAGCACCGCATCGAAGATGCCGTACGTAACGCAAAGGCTGCCGTAGAAGAAGGAATCGTTGCCGGTGGTGGCGTTGCACTTCTCCAAGCAGCAACAGCAGCATTTAAGAAGCTCAAGCTCGAAGGAGATGAAGCAACTGGTGCAAAGATCGTTGAAGTATCAATCGAGGCCCCACTCAAGCAGATCGCAGTAAATGCTGGTCTTGAAGGTGGAGTTGTTGTCGAGAAGGTACGTAACCTCGAAGCAGGTTTTGGTCTCAATGCGGCATCTGGAGAATATGTAGACATGATCAAAGCTGGCATCATCGATCCAGCCAAGGTGACACGTTCTGCACTTCAGAATGCAGCTTCAATCGCAGCGCTCTTTATTACAACAGAAGCTGTGATTACAGATAAGCCAGAACCAAAGTCAGCTAACCCAATGCCTCAGGGCGGCGGGGATATGGACTTCTAAAGCGTTGGAAGTCCGATAGATATGGACTTCTAAAGCGTTGGAAGTCCTGCGTAAATAGTTACGAAGGCCCTTGAGATTAACGTCTCGGGGGCCTTCTGCTTTACGATTGGAGTATGAAGACATTTGATGCGCAGAACATCGCGCGAGAAGCCGCGTTAGCAGATGCAGAGTTTGCATCGCAGGTCGGAGATTTTGTCTCTGTTGAATACGATGACGATAATCGTGTAGCAACTTATTTGTTTAGCGCCGACATTGCTGGATATGTCGGTTGGCGTTGGTGCATTACCGTAGCTAAAGTTGATGAAGAAGCTACCCCAACGGTATGCGATGTCGTTATTTTGCCTGGCCCAGATTCTCTTCTTGCTCCTGATCACATTCCATATCGCGACCGCATTCAGCCAGAAGATATTCAGCCTGGGGTTATTGTGCCAAGCGTTCTTGAGGACACTCGTTTAGTTCCTGGCGTGCATGCGCTTATTCACGATGAAGAGTTAGATCCTGCGCAGGTATTTGATTTAGGTTTAATGCGCCCACGAGTTTTATCAATCGAAGGTCGCGATCAAGCGAGTAAGCGTTGGTATTCAAGCGATCGCGGGCCTAATGCACCGATTGCACAATCAGCGCCAAAGCCATGTGTATCGTGCGGATTTTTCCTACCGATTGCCGGTTCTTTACGTTCTTCATTTGGAGTCTGTGCAAATGCCATCGCACCTGATGATGCGAAGGTTGTATCCGTGGATCATGGGTGCGGCGCGCATAGCGAAGCCACCCTCTAACTATTTCCACGCTTAAAACCAGGTAGCACGCCCTATCGCCAATGCGATAAATTAGCCCCCTGTCCGAAACCCCCGGCTCGCATCACTACACGAGTACCGTAAATTTAAGGAGTAACTGTTATGCCTACAGGTCGCGTCAAATGGTTCTCCCTTGAAAAAGGTTTTGGTTTTATCGCATCCGATGAGGGCGAAGATGTTTACCTTGCATCATCTGCACTTCCTGAAGGTGTTGCAACTGTAAAGCCTGGTACCAAACTTGAATTCTCAGTGATTGATTCACGTAAAGGTCCTCAAGCGATGTCAGTACATATCGTTGAAGCACCTGTCTCACTTGCTGAAGGATCCCGTGCAAATAATGATGATCTTGCCGCGATGATCGAAGACACCATCAAGATTCTTGATCGCGTTGGAAATGGACTACGCCATGGTCGTTATCCAACAGGGCCAGAAGCAGAACGTCTTGGCCGCGTACTTCGTGGAATTGCAACCCAGCTAGAGCAGTAGCTAAATTCCGCTGCGCCGTGCGCGGCGGATTGAGTAACGGATTCCAATTGCTCCAAGAGCTGCGCCAACAACGCAGGTCCAAATAATTTTGCTCTCGGCTCCCACAGCAACTGCGACAACGCCAGCTGCCAGCCACAAAATACTGCCGAGCGCAATCAAGATAACTACAGTCTTGATGTTAGAACCTTCACTTTGAGCCATGAGAGTAGAGTAATGTGAATGCGAGTAGATGAGAACGGAAATTGGCGTTCTTTCCGCCACCGAAATTTTCGAATTCTCTTTCCTGCCAATGCACTCTCCAATATCGGAACTTGGGTGCAGATTGTGGCTCAGGATTGGCTCGTCCTGCAGCTCACTGACAACAACGGCTTTTATCTTGGATTAGTTACTGCAATTCAATTTGTTCCTGTCATGCTCTTGAGTTTGCATGGTGGAGTTTTGGCAGATCGGGTGGATAAGAGAAAACTATTGATTGCAACAAATTCCTTGGCTGCGTTGGCTTGTTATGCGTTAGGAATTTTGGTTGTAGTAGATGTAATTGCGCTCTGGCATGTCTTTGTCTGTGCTGGAGTTTTGGGAATTGCGTCGGCAATTGATGCACCTATCAGGCAGAGTTTTACAGCCGAGATTGTTGGTCATTCTGATGTCGCTAATGCAGTCAGTTTAAATTCGGCAAACTTCAACGTTGGTCGCTTGGTAGGCCCTGCGCTCTCGGGAGTCTTAATTGCTCATTTTGATACCGGCCCCTCCTTCCTTATAAATGCAACTTCTTACCTCTTTGTAATCGGCTCACTTTTTTTCATGCGTTCTTCAGATTTCTTTATACAAAAGAAAGAGAAAACACTCGGAACCGTGCGCGAGGGTTTGCGCTACGCCCTGGCTCGTCCTGACTTATACGTGGTGATGGCGCTGGTTTTCTTTGCATCAACCTTTGGGCTTAACTTTCAAATTTTTAATGCACTAATGGCAACAAAAGAATTCGGAAAAGGACCTGCCTCTTATGGGTTACTGGGAACTTACGTGGCCATCGGATCCTTGACTGGAGCTCTGCTTAGTGCTCGTCTAGAGCGATTTAGAAACAGCATGTTGGTGGTGCGCCTTGGAGTTTTATTTTCGCTCGCAGTAATCGCACTTGCCTTTATGCCAACGTATTGGACTTATTCCCTATGGCTTCCGTTTTGTGGAGTTGTAGCGTTGACGATGTTAATTAGCGCAAATTCTTATGTGCAGGTCAATAGCGATGCCGCGGTACGCGGACGTGTCATGGGGATCTATCTCTTAATCTTCATGGGCGGCACACCCTTTGGTTCACTCTTAATTGGGTATTTGACTGAAGCGGTGGGCGTACGCGAAACAGTCGCTATTTGTGGATTGATTTCACTTGTAGCAGCAACCCTTCTCTGGATTTTTTTCAAAGATAAGGTGCAGAAACCTGATGATCTAAGAGTTTCTACTGTCCTAAGACAATAAGCGCCACTAGGCCGATCAGGGTTAAGATCGTGATGAGACGCCTGCTTTTAAAGCTCATTATCTTCCAATATCTTCTGTGGCACGTGTGATGGAACAAGTTGAACAATGATGTAAGAGATGAAGATGAGAACTGGCACCATCAAGTAAGCGCGAGAAATTCCGAATTGGTCACCTAGAACTCCAAGTAAAAATGGTGATCCCGCAATAGCCAAGCCAGCAGCGCTCGAGCTTCTCCCAACTGCTAAATCAGGGCGGCCATCACTAAAATCAATCATGCGCAGCGATGCAAGAGCGAATTGATTTGATACCCCAAGTCCGGCAATAAGTACTCCTAAGAAACTTATCTGCAAATTATGCGAGAACCAGAGAATCGTAAATCCAACTCCTTGAACGGCTATAAAGATCATGAGTTGAGTATCAAGTGAGAAATGTTTTAAGACGCGACCGCCGTACCAACGCCCCAGCGCCATCCCTGTACCAAAGGCAGCAACTGTCAACGTTGAGATAGCTGCAGATGCATCTGTGCGGTCAATAATCAAAGCGGCAGCCCAGAATGAAATTGCAAATTCACTTGCAATACACGCAACGAAACCGAGCCAAGACCACCAAAATTCCCGAGAAAGTTTTCCGGTTTGTGGGCCCGATTCATTTGGCACATGTTCCTCAGGGCTCTTATCACGGGCTAAATAGAGAATTAGGACTGCGGGTATCGCAATTAACATCCCAAGGCGCCAGAAGTCGCGGAAGTTGTTGGCGATAGTTCCTACGATGACGGTTCCGCCAACATAGCCACAGGACGCAATCGCATTAGCCTGAGTCAACGCCATAGGGGACATCTCTTTGTAATGCGATGTGATTGCAGTGAGCGCATTGTTGATGGTGATAGAGACTCCAAAACCAGTAACAAATGCAGTTGGAATAGAGAAGAGAACCGAAGGAGAAGCAACAAAGGCGATAATGCCGACAGAGAAAATTAGCAACCCAATCCAAGCAGTCTTATTGCGACCAAAGCGGTGGGCCAAATGTGGATTGGCAAGGCCCGCAACAACCGAAGCTAACCCGATAGAAGTTCCATGCAGTCCGGCAATGGTGAGCGAAGTGCCTTGATCTGCTCGAAGCAAGGGTTGAGTTGGACCAAAACTACCCAAGAAAATATTGACGCAGACTGTTTGGAAGGCGACAGTCCAAAAATATCTGTCGCGTTTGATTGTATGAGTCACCTTTAGAGGTTAGCTACGACGTAGTCGATAGATGCTGTCAGAGCATCGATATCAGCTGGGTCGATTGCTGGGAACATGCCGATTCGCAGCTGGTTCTTACCAAGCTTGCGATATGGCTCTGTATCCACGATGCCATTTGCGCGAAGCGCTGCTGCCACCTTGGTGGCATCGATGGCGTCATCAAAATTAATGGTTCCAACAACTTTAGAACGGTGTGCCGGATCTGTCACAAATGGAGTTGTGTAGCTAGTTTTCTCAGCCCATCCATATAAACGTGAGGCTGAATCTGCGCTACGACCAGCTGCAAATTTCAAGCCCCCGTTTGCATTCATCCACTTCACCTGTTCATCAAGCAACATCAAGGTTACGAGTGCAGGCGTGTTATAGGTTTGATCCAAGCGTGAATTTTCGATTGCAGTTCCTAGGTCAAAGAAAGCTGGGATCCAACGACCACTTGCCTTGATCTTTTCAGCGCGAGCAATTGCAGCCGGACTCATGAGTGCGAGCCACAAACCCCCATCAGATGCGAAAGATTTTTGTGGTGCGAAGTAATAAGTATCAAACTCTTTAGCATCAACTTCGAGCCCTCCTGCTGCAGAGGTTGCGTCGACGAGTACAAGCGCGCCATCGGTTCCGGTAGGACGCTTAATGTTCATGGCAACACCCGTCGATGTTTCATTGTGGGTAAGCGCATAAACATCGATACCAGCTTCTGCAATCGCTACAGGGTGTGTACCTGGCTCTGATTTGATAACAGATGGTTCACCAAGAAATGGCGCTTCTTTAGCGGCGGCAGCAAATTTTGAGGAGAACTCACCAAAGACTAGGTGTTGTGAGCGATTCTCGATGAGTCCAAAAGTAGCAATATCCCAAAACGCAGTTGAACCACCGTTGCCAAGAATTACTTCATAGCCCTCTGGAAGCGAAAAGAGTGAAGCAAGACCTTCGCGCACGCTCTTTACAACGTTCTTTACTGGCTTCTGGCGATGCGATGTTCCGAGGATGTACTCGCTGCCAGGCGCGGTAAGTGCTGCTAACGCTTCAGGGCGAATCTTTGAAGGACCACAACCAAATCGTCCATCGCGTGGCTTTAAATTATCTGGAATAACAATTGCATCGCTCATGAGGCAAGACTACGGGTAGTACCTATGTACTTCCCAATCCGAGTTGGTGTTAGCCCGCTCATAGCGCAGGCGATCGTGTAAGCGAGAGTAACGCCCTTGCCAAAACTCAATACTTACTGGGGTTACGCGATAACCGCCCCAATGTGGCGGACACGGAACTGTGGTGCCTTCTGGCCATTTTTCGCAGGCTCCGGCAAATCGCTGTTCTAACTCTTCGCGAGTTGCAAGGGGAGCGGATTGTGCAGATGCCCATGCACCAATCTGCGATGACCAAGGCCTAGTCGCGAAGTAATCCTCTGACTCTGCCCGAGCAATTTTTTCAGCATAACCACTAATCGAAATTTGTCGCTCCATTGCATACCAAGGAAAGAGCAGAGTTACTTGCGGGTGTAATTCAATTGCTTGCCCTTTACGCGATGAGTAATTTGTAAAGAATGTAAAACCACCTTGTGAAATATCTTTTAAGAGAACTGTTCGTGTTGAGATCGCATCGTTCCCATTGCTATCGGAACCAAGAGTTGAGAGCACCATGGCGTTTGCTTCGACAATTACCGGGTTCTCAGCCGCCTCTTTTAACCAGCCAGAAAATGCGGCAAAAGGATCTGCGGGAAGTGATTCCAGCCCGACCTCGCCATAGGAACGGCGCATCGCTCTAATGGAATCGCGAGTGAGGTCGTTGTTGCTCATGGGTGTATCGAACCTCACTTTAGGATTGAGTGCATCCTCTGACCATCTGGTGGTCAGCACCCCCGTGGGAGGTGCAGAATTGCCCGCAAGAAGAGCCAAAGCCTAAGGAGCAAACCGTGTCAGATGATTTCAAGCCAGGTCTTGAAGGCGTAATTGCATTTGAATCTGAAATTGCAGAGCCGGATAAAGAAGGTAGCGCGCTCCGTTACCGTGGGGTTGATATCGAAGATCTTGTAGGCCGTGTCTCATTCGGAAACGTCTGGGGTCTTTTGGTTGATGATGAATTTAATCCCGGATTGCCAAATGCTGAGCCATTTCCACTTCCAGTTCACTCTGGCGACGTTCGCGTAGATATTCAATCTGCAATTGCGATGTTGGCACCAGCATGGGGTTTTAAACCACTACTTGATATTTCAGATGAAGAAGCGCGCAGCAATCTGGCGCGTACCTCTGTAATGGTTCTTTCTTATCTTGCGCAAGCGGCACGTGGTCTATTCAATCCAATGGTTCCTGAATCTGAGGTCGATAAGGCACATACAGTGGTCGAGCGCATGATGATCCGTTGGCGTGGAGAGCCAGACCCACTTCACGTTCGTGCTATCGATGCATATTTTGTATCAGCTGCAGAACATGGAATGAATGCTTCAACATTTACCGGACGCGTCATTGCATCAACTGGTGCAGATGTATGTGCCGCTCTCTCTGGTGCAATCGGTGCGATGTCAGGTCCACTTCATGGTGGAGCTCCATCACGCGTGCTTCACATGATTGAAGAAGTTGAAAAGACTGGCAACGCAGAGGCGTATGTCAAGAATTTGCTTGATCGCAAGGAACGTTTGATGGGCTTTGGTCACCGCGTATATCGCGCCGAAGATCCACGTGCACGTACGCTTCGCCGCACAGCGAAAGAACTTAACGCTCCACGTTATGCAGTCGCGGAAGCGCTAGAAAAAGCTGCGTTGAAAGAACTTCGTGAGCGTCAACCAGATCGCGTTCTAGAAACAAACGTGGAATTCTGGGCAGCCATCATCTTGGACTTTGCAGAAGTTCCTGCTCCACTCTTCACCTCAATGTTCACCGCAGCTCGCACTGCAGGTTGGTCTGCCCACATTCTTGAACAGAAGCGCACAGGTCGTTTGATCCGACCATCTGCTCGTTATGTTGGAAAGAGCCCACGTAAGCCAGAAGATGTAAAGGGCTGGGATGCAACAGTGGAGCAGCTACACAAGTAGCAGCCATGACTGTGCGAAATATCGTCTGGTTTCGCAGAGATCTGCGCATAGGCGATCACCCAGCGCTCAATGCGGCCATTGAAGGCAGCGACGAAATAGTTCCTGTCTTTATCCTTGATAAAACTCAAATCGCTGAAGCCGGTGAAAAGTTACTTGCCTATATGGGGCAATCACTACGCGCACTCGATGAGTCACTTGGCAACTGTCTACATATTATCGAAGGCGACCAAGTCGAAGTCCTCGCAGAGTTAATGGAAATGTACGGTGCCACAGAGGTACATATTTCAGATGAGTACGAACGATATGGCGCAGCGCGTGATGCACGAGTTGAAGCGGCAGGAATCAAATTAGTTCGAACAGGAAGTCCTTACGCCGTTGCTCCGGGTCGGGTTGTTAAGCCAAGTGATGGAACTCCATATCGTGTTTATACGCCTTTCTATCGCGCGTGGTGTGCACATGGGTGGCGCGCTCCTGCGAAAACTCCCACCAAGATTCCTGCAGCAACCCCACCCGCGAAGTACAGAGCATTTCCTGATTTCCCGATGCCAGACGGTGTTCAGGTAATTGCTGCAGGTGAGAAGGCAGCGCTTGCGCGATTTAAAGAATTTACCAAAAAAGGTTTAGATAGCTACGACGAAAATAGAAACTACGCTGCAATTGATGGAACTTCCAAGATGAGTACTTACCTCAAGTTTGGTGAGATTCATCCGCGAACTCTGTTGGCAGGGCTGGGTGAAAGTAAGGCGCACGATACCTTCCGCAAAGAAATTGCATGGCGCGAGTTTTATGCTGATGTGCTCTTTCATAATCCAGATACCGACACTGAGTATTACGCAAAACAATTTAAGGCGATGCGATATGACAAGCCTGGAGATCAATTCAAGGCTTGGTGTGAGGGCAAAACTGGTTACCCATTTGTCGATGCTGCAATGCGCCAACTAGTTCTCGAGGGCTGGATGCATAATCGAACACGAATGGTGGTTGCTTCCTTTCTGGTGAAGGACCTACATTTAGAGTGGCAGCTTGGCGAACGTTTCTTCGCTCAGCATTTGGTTGATTATGACGTTGCTTCAAATGCTCATGGATGGCAATGGACAGCAGGTACTGGAACTGATGCATCCCCTTATTACCGAGTCTTTAATCCCATAGAACAAGGCCGTCGCTTTGATGAAAACGGAGACTACATCCGTAAATATGTCCCTGAACTTTCCCATCTAAGCGCTGCGGAGATTCATGAACCTTGGTTATTTCTCGATGGATACTCGCACGGATACCCAGAAAGGATTGTGGATCACGCTCTTGAGAGAGTTGAGTCACTAGAACGGCTTAAAGAGATCAAGATGGATAAGCCCGAGCAACCTAATACTAAGAAAAAATAACGGTCTATTGCATCTGCAAACAATTAGCGTTTTTACAATCGCAAGCTTTCACTTTATCTTTCTCACCTAGCAAGCCAAGAAATTTTTCACGGGAGGAAGTCACGATGTTCTTCATTAAGCGTCGGGTAATTGACTACTGCCGTATTAACAGCTCAAGTTGCTGTCTTTAATTTCAATTTAATTTTTTCAATCAATAATTTTTTACAAACTAACGCAAATCAAAACTTAGAAAAGGAATAATAATGTCTATCTTGAAGAAAGCACTTTCAGCAGCGGTAGTTGCTGGATTAGTTTCGACTGTTGGAATTGTTCCAGCAGATGCAGCTCCGAAGAATCAGGCCCGTGCAGTTGCTCAACCTGATTGGCTAGAAGCAAATCTTGATAATCCAAAGGTACGAATCATTGAAGTAAGCACCGAACCAGGCATCTACGAACGCGGACACATCAAGAATGCCATTAAGTTTGTTTGGCATACAGATCTAGTTGACACTGTAAATCGCGACATCATCAGCGCGAAGAACTTCAGCAAGCTCGTTCAAAAGGCTGGAATCAGCGATGACACCACAGTTGTTCTCTACGGTGATAAGAACAATTGGTTCGCCGCATGGGGCGCTTGGATCTTTAATATCTATGGCCAGAAAGATGTTCGAGTCCTTGATGGCGGTCGTGTGAAGTGGGAGAAGGACGGACGTCCACTTACAACAGCAGTTCCATCTTTCCCAGCAGGAAACTTCACAGCAACTAAGGCTGATAAAGCGCTCCGTGCAACGCTGATTAACGACGTTCTTCCAGTTGCGAAGAAGCGCGTTAAGGCGGATCTCGTTGATATCCGAGGAGCAGATGAATATAACGGCAAAATCTTTGCAGCTCCTGGATTCCAGGAACTAGCCGTTCGTGCAGGACACATTCCTGGTGCTGTCAACGTCCCTTGGGGTGCAAACGTCAATGCTGATGGAACCTTTAAGACGGTTGCAGAGCTAAAGAAGTTGTATGCCGATAAGGGAATTGATGGCAAGCAAAACATCATTACTTATTGCCGCATTGGTGAGCGATCATCACTTACCTGGTTCGTTCTCAGTGAAATTCTTGGCTACAACGTCAAGAACTACGATGGATCTTGGACTGAATACGGTAACTCTGTCGGAGTTCCAATCGTGAATAACGCTGGAACTATCTGGGGAGCAGCGTAATTTCTAGTAATCCACAGCAGAGCAGCAACCTCGGAAACTCCGGGGTTGCTGCTTCTGCGTGGACTCGTGCCGAAAAGATTCGCACAGCGATTTCCTTCGCCGTAATCGCAGCACTTCTTTTGACTGCTTTTATTCTTTCGTCTAATACGAGTAACTCAACTGCACCAATTTCCCTATTAATCGGAATTAGTTTGGGGCTTCTCTTAGAACGTGGACGTTTCTGCTTCTTCTGCATCTTCCGTGATGGAATTGAAGATAAAAACACAACTCCATTTCTATCTGTGCTAGTTGCTATCGCGACTGGGTCAGTTGGCTACGCGCTTATCTTCGGACAATTCTTACCCGACACTTCTACTGATCGACTTCCACCTGTGGCACATATTGGTCCGGTCAGTTGGGTGCTTGCCCTTTCTGCCTTTACTTTTGGAATCGGAATGGCTCTCTCTGGAGCGTGCATTAGCGGCCACCTCTATCGTTTAGGGCAGGGTTATCTCCGTGCAATTCCAGCGCTGATAGGAACACTCGGCGGATTTGTCTTGGCATTTCTTACGTGGAACTGGTTCTACCTCAACGCAATTTCTGATGCGCCAACTATTTGGTTGCCACATTACCTCGGCTATTCAGGTTCTCTGATTCTGACTCTTTCCGTACTTCTTGCCCTTGCCGTATTTGCTATTCGCAGAGGTGTTAATGCAGAGCCGATTCGTAATTCGGCAAGTACTCTCTCACTCAGCCAGACACTGAAGAAACTGATTTTTGAACGTTGGAGCCCAATTACGACCGGCCTTTTGGTTGGAGTTTTAGGCACAGTTGCTTACTTACGAGTTGAGCCACTTGGCGTGACTCGCCAGCTCAGTACGACTGCGCGAACCTTTATGAATTCCAACGGTATAGGACCTGAGACTCTCACTGGACTTGATCGGATGGCAGGCTGTATCGCAGTTGTTGCAGAAACACTGACTAATAACGGTTGGCTAGTAATTGGAATCATTGGCGCATCCTTTGCCGCAGCCTTTGCAGGAGGACGCTTTAAGCCATCAAAACTCACCGTCACAAATTCTGGTACTGCGCTCTTGGGTGGAGTTTTGTTGGGCTGGGGGTCCATGACATCACTCGGTTGCACTATTGGAGTTTTACTTTCAGGAACTCAAGCGTTTGCACTTTCTGGTTGGGTCTTCTTCATCTTCGTCTTCCTCGGCTCATTCGTTGGAATCAAACTCAAGCTTCACAAGACAGGTTGAGCTCGAACTACTCCCACACCTGTTCGCTTTGCTTCATACATTGCAGCATCAGCCTGCTCTAGCGCGTTATGCGATCCATCATTTTGGAAGTGCCCAATGCTGACTCCGATCTTGATGACATTTCCTTCAATGGTAAATGGATAACTGAGCGTTGCTTCCAGAGCGTAAGCCGCCTCCAGCGTTTCTTCATAGCTTCCATTCACCAGTACCCCAAATTCATCACCACCTAATCGAGCAAGTACAGCGCCTGTCGGTAACGATCTGCTAAATCTTTGGGCTACTTGTTGCAAGAGAAGGTTCCCGAATTCATGACCATATTGATCATTTACAGGTTTGAATTGATTGAGGTCCAGTAACAAGAGCGCACCTTCACTCTTTGAGAAGGTATCGAGTTCAGCAACCAACCTTCTACGGTTAGGAAGACCTGTCAGTTCATCGGTGCGTGCCAACACCTTTTCCTCTCCCAGATTACGTGCCTGTCTAATCACAATCGTCATACGGATGAATGCTAAAAAGAGAGTAGCAATCGTGGGTGCGACGCTTATGATGGGAAAAATTCCGGGACGAATCGCAGAAAGTGCTAAAAGAGTTGGGCTAATAAAGACAGAGATAGTAATGAAGACTGGATGAATAGTGATTTCACGTCCATCACGAGCAGGTGAAGACCAGAAAGCAAGTTGAATCAGAACTATTCCAAGTAACCAACCATTGTCAGTAAGTTGTCCAAACTCATAATCATCGCGAATGGCAAGCCAGAGAAATAATAAATCAGAGAAACTAAAGACGGCTAAACCCAGAAAGAGATGGAGCGCTCGGGCGTGTAATCGATGAGTGATGAGTGCGACTGCCGAAATCGTTAGTAAGAGCAAGTCTCCAATTGGAAACAAAAGCGAGAAGAACTGATCTGTCACGCTAGAAGTTGAATTAGGAAAAACCCAAGAAATTACTAACGCGGTAGAGATAGAGGAGATCCCCAAGCCAAATATGGATGCATCTAACAGCTCTATTGGATTGAGTTTTCTGCCTCGCTTAACGATACGAGGAAGCGCCAGGAGAATAAATGGGTAGAAGAGTGTGTAACAGATTTGTGCAAGCAATTCAGTTCTTGCACTTACGCTATAGAAGTTGCCATAACTGTTGAGCATGGAACCAAGACCCCAGAATGAGAACGCCAAACTGGCGCAGGCTAGCGCAACAGGGTCGTTAACCAATGGGCCTTGCGCAATCGCAACAACTGCCAAAATCCAGATCAAGTTATAGATTGCTACGTCGAGAAGCAAGGATTGTTCAGGCGAATATATTTTTGCTGAAACATGGATAGCTAGAATGGTAGCCGGAAGCCATTTCAGCGCTCGGTGCATCTTCCGAATTAAATAAGTAAGGCCTCCACCTTTAAATAGGGGAAGCCTTACTTCAGAGCGTCAGAAGTGTGATGCTTATAGACCTCGTGCGCAGAGTAAACTGGCAGATGCGCGCGCATCAGTAGCATTTGACTTCAACTGTTCTGGTGCAGCCTGAAGTAGCGCCTTCTTGGCTTCGAGGTCCTTTACCTGTGCAGAAAGTTTTGAACGTGATCCGCTTAATACCAAAACAGCATTTGCCAACTTAGAGACTGCAGTCGCTAACTTCTGCTTTTCGGCGGCGTTGGTAGATGCATTCATAGTTGCTTGGAATTGCGTTACTTGTGCACGTGCTTTTTCGAGCGCCTCGGTAGTGCTGGTCAGCGCTGCAGTTGCTGCTGCATATTCAGCATCCAGAGCTGCTGTCTGGTCAGCGCTGGTAGCAAGATCTCTTTGCGCCTTAACTGCAGCCTGGAACTGTGTAGTTGCTGCAAGGCATTCGAAGGAGAGCCAAGTGAGCTTTGAATTTCTCACCAATGGATTCTTGGCGCAGCGGTACTTATAACCCGAAACAGTTCTTACAGAATTCGCTTTCGAGCACGCAACTCCATTACTAATTTTCGTTGAAGCATCAGCGACAGGAGCATTTACTCCCGTGAGAATGAGAAATGATGAAAGTAAAGTGACCGATACTTTGCGAAGCATGAAAAACCTCCATTGAATATATGGCTATGGTACCGAGGGAGTTTTGATATTTGAGCGTAACTTGGCGGCTCAGCCATTGAATTTCATGTGAATTAGATCTGGTAAGGGGGTCAATTTTCTCCCTGTATGATTAGACCGTCGATACATCCGTATCGATGTACTTCCCCCCAAAGTGAGCCGCATGGCCACTTACTTGCGAGTCTTATCAAGACCCTGATGGCGCTAGTTTTGAACTAGTTTGGCCATCTAACCGAGACGCGCTTGTCGTCTCGATTGGTGTCATTTTTCATGTCTCTACAAACACGTACCGCTGCTCCCGGAAAAGATCGACGAGCTGCCAAAGGAAAGCCTCGCCATACCGCCGCCCAGAAGGCGGCGAAGAAGGCGGCGCCTGCAAAGAAGTCCACATTTTCAAAGAGCACAGCTCCAACAAAGAAAGCTGCCCCTGCGACCAAGAGATACTCAGATCGCGAAACAGTAAGTAAGAAGGAAGTTCGTTTAGCAGATCGCTCCAAATTACGTGCGCAACGTTTTCAAGAGCGCACTGCATCAAAATCAAAACTGATTGAAGGAGCCCCTAAAGGAAATCCCAAGCAGAGCCGCGAGGAGCGCACCTTTGCAAAGCCTCCACGCAAGGCGCCATCCCGCGCCGCAAAATTTGTTGCCGATCGCACTGAACGTGCGGAGCGCCCCTTTAAAACAGATCGCCCTTTCCGTCCAGAACGTGGCGGACAGAGCGATACTCGTCCAACAACAAGACGAGAAGCGGTCAAGGCAAAGATTGCTCGCACAGAAGATGGGCGTCCGAATTTTGTTCCACAGAAGCGCGCAAAATTTAACCCAAGTGCGCCTCGAACATCAGCTCCACGTTCTTCTGCACCACGCACATCAGGGCCACGTCGCGCAGACTCTGCCCGCACTTCGCCAGCTCGCGATCGTCGTGAATCATTCGCAAAGACTCGCACCAATGTAGCAACCGACTTCGGTGCAGATGATAATTACATCTCCGTTAATCTGGCAGATGCCAACCTCGTTGAAGCAACTCCTCTCACGGAAGTGACAACAACTTTCCGTGATTTAGGAATTGCACCTGCACTTGCAAACGCTCTCAACGCGCAAGGAATTACTCACCCATTCCCAATCCAAATTGCAACGCTTCCTGATGCGCTCGCTGGCCACGATATTTTGGGTCGCGGACAGACTGGTTCAGGAAAGACTCTGGCATTTAGCTTGGCCTTACTCACAAATATCTCCGATAAGGTTGCGCGCCCTCATAAGCCTTTGGCACTTATTTTGACCCCTACCCGTGAACTCGCACAACAGATTGATGAAGTTTTACGTCCACTCGCACGCGCAGTTGGCCATGAATCTGTCGTCATCGCAGGTGGAATGCCTTATGCAAAACAAATCACTGCGATGCGTAAAGCAACTGCAATTTTGGTAGCCACACCTGGCCGTCTTATAGATCTACTCAATAAAAATGAAGTTCAATTAGATCAACTTCAAATTACGGTTCTTGATGAAGCTGATCAAATGGCAGATATGGGATTTTTACCTGTAGTCAAAGAGATCCTTGACCAAGCACACCTTGATGGTCAACGTCTTCTCTTTTCGGCAACGCTCGATCGTGGAGTTGATTCCCTCGTTCGCCAATATCTCAAGAACCCAAAGACACACTCATTGCAAAATGACCGTGCTTCAGTTTCAACGATGGAACACCATGTTCTTCAGATGCATCCTGGCGATAAGGATGACATCACATCTCAAATTGCTGCCCGCAACGGCAAAACCATTCTCTTCGTAAAGACGCAGCGTGGAGCAGATCGCCTAGCTGACAAACTTGCACATGCAGGCGTACCAGTTGGGGCTCTCCATGGCGGAAAGTCACAAGCGGTACGTACTCGCACACTTGCGCTCTTTAAAGAACAAGAAAACTCAGCACTCGTTGCAACGGATGTTGCAGCTCGCGGAATCCACGTCGATGGAATCTCACTCGTTGTGCACGTTGATCTCCCGCAAGATCATAAAGATTATCTACACCGCTCAGGTCGCACCGCTCGTGCTGGTGAATCAGGAACTGTTGTCACGCTCTCTTCATCAAAGAATCAGCGCGCAGTAACTGGATTGCTCTCTCGCGCAGGTGTGACTCCGAAGTTCCATGATGTTCGCCCGTTGGATGAAAAATTAATGGTTATCACTGGCGCACAAGAGCCTTCAGGAATTCCGTATGTTCCACCAATTGTGGAGCGCAAGGGTCCGCAGAAGAGCGGTAATCGACGTGGCGGATACCGTGGTGGCAATAGCCGCCGCGGGCGCTAGGTCCGCTGCTTCTTTCTAATATTCATTCCAATATTACGAACAAATTTTCTTGGCGCAATAGAAACAATTGCTACAAGTAATTTGTACTGCCATCCAGGAATGCTGACCGGCTTGTTAGCTTGAGCATCTTTCCATGCCTGCTCGACTAATTTGTCTGCGTTCAGCCACATAAAGTTTGGTAGACCACTCATCTTCATTTTGCCGCGTTGATGAAATTCAGTCCGAGTAAATCCAGGGCAGAGCGCTGAAACTTTGATCCCAGTTCCTTTGAGTTCGGTATTTACGGATTCCGAGAGAACGGTGAGATAGGACTTGGATGCGCTGTAAGTGCCGCCAGCAATAAAACTGGCAACTGACGAAACATTGATAATCACCCCGGAATTGCGCTCTTTCATGCCGGGCAAAATCACATGCATCAACCTCATTGGTGTCCGGACCAAGACATCAAGCAGTTCTTGTTCTGCCTTAATCTGACTTTGCGTAAATGGGAATTTAATGCCAAAACCGGCGTTGTTAATCAGAACCTCAATTGGATATGTCGAGATGTAATCCTCAACAGCTTTGCATCCTGAATCTGTAGCTAAATCTGCTGGAAGTACAAATGTTTGCACTCCATACTTTTCGCGAAGTCCTGCTGCTCGTTCGTGCAATCTTGCTTCATCTCGCGCTACGAGGGCAACGTTGTATCCCTTAGCTGCCAAGAGGCGGGTGAAGCTCTCGCCAATGCCAGCAGTTGCGCCAGTGACGAGAGCCCACCTTGTTGAAGTCATCAGACCACAATCCCCTTTGTATCTTCTTCACGGATATGCCATGAAGATCCATACTCTGAAACTAACTCCAAGAAAGGCTTTGGTGCAAACCATTCAGGGCCATTGACGCCTTCAGGCTGCCAAATACCCTTATGAATAAGCTCCATAGCGATTACTGGATTGAGCGCTGTCTGCCAGACAACTGCTTGGTCACCATAATTTTCCATGGACCATGCATTATCTACAACGTTGTAAATATAAACAGCCTTTGGCTTTCCTTCCTTATCTAAACCCTTCACAAGAGTTCCTGCGCAGGTTTTTCCGCGCATACGCTCTCCGAGAGTTGCTGGATCTGGAAGTGAGGCAGCCAAAATATCTCGTGGTGCAACTTCAACTCCTTGTACGTTGATATGTTCCTTACGATCCATACCGAGCATATGAATTGTTTTCAACGTCGAGATAAATTCCGAGCCGAGACCGTACTTGAATTTAACTTTCTTGGCATCAACTTTTTGAGGAATAAGAACCACTTCTTCGTGTTCAACATTCACGCACTCGACAGGTCCGATTCCTTCTGGGAAATCAAACACCTCGAGTTCACTAAACGGTTCTGTTGTGTACCAACCGCGTCCATCTTCCCAAACCAATGGGGGATTGAGACATTCTTCAATAGTTGTCCATATCGAGAACGATGGAGCAAAGTCAGCGCCCTCGACTCTTAAGTTAGATCCATCAAAGACTGTCACTTCATCAAGTCGTGAGAAGAGCTCATCAGAGGCATAGCGAGCAAAGACGTCGCTCATGCCAGGCTCAATACCCATTCCAACAACTGCGTAGATGCCACGTTCGCACCAGTTCCAGTCACGAGCAAATTGCTCATCACCGAGCTTTACTCCCGTTTCACTATTTGGGTAGTGCGGATGCGGGCGAGATAACGACATGGCCATATCCATGTAGTTAACATTCTCGATTTCGCATGCCAAGAAAATTGGCATTACATAACGCGGATCTACCGCGTTAACAACAATATCTGGGTTTGCCTTACGAATGAGAGCTCGGACATCTTCAAGTTCTGCGGCGTTCACCTCCGCTGCGGAGAATCGAGAGTCTTTTAACTTGGTTACGGCTGCTTCTGCG
>JACCEC010965393.1_pt1 | contig 29133 bp, 23 predicted proteins | sample 7450121 | NCBI WGS metagenome assembly JACCEC01 (sample SAMN15323455, study PRJNA562643) | freshwater metagenome | isolation source: river surface water | place: USA:Blue River Watershed | collected 2017-08-18 | reverse complement strand
CTCGGGTGGAAAGCGTTCCAATAACTTGAACAATGGTTTTCATTGGAGGGCTTCCTTCCATAACTGAAGAATCTTCGAATCTTCAAGAGATTGATGATGAAACGGGGAAGGAAATTGGTTCCGGGAAAAATTCTCTTTAATTTTCTGAGCCCCAACCGAAAATTCAGATGAATTGCTGAACCAAACAACGTGTTCGGAAGAATATTCTTCAGGTCCTCCATTTTTTCGGCAGAGTAAGTAAGTTCCTAATTGTTGAACTTCGTATGCTAAGAGACTAAAAGTTTCAAAAGGAGAGTTAATTACCACAACTGAGGTTTCCTCAATAAACAACAACAATTCATCGTGGGGCATAGCGGGTAAAAAAGATACTTTCGGAAACGTTTCTTTAATTCTCGTTAAGTCTGGACCATTTCCTACAACGGCAATTTCAAAGGACGAAAATGCTTGCTGTATCCATTCCAAACCCTGGGAAATACCTTTCACTTGATCGCGAATGTCACCAATGATAGCAATTCGATTCTTTTTTTTTCGACCTTTCATGGGAATTCTTTCTACTCGATTTGGAATAACTGAAACTTGAGCCGAGGGGAGCTCGGTTAAAATAGCAGATTTCAATGCTAAAGAAACCGTAAAAATATGGGTAGCACCTGCTAAACCTTTTCGATAAAGTAATTTCTTCCAAAAAGAGAGATTTTGAAAATAAAGTAGGAAATACGTTGATTGGTGTTCAGATAGTTGGTAATTTTTTGAACCCAAAAAGAAGTTTTTTAGGACCCAAGACCAAGGAAGTGGAGCGAGAAGAAGTTGAAAATTATTGGGTAATTCACGAATAACCTGCTTTCTAAATTTCATCCAATGCCACCAAGCACCAGAAAGTCCGCTACGAGTTTCAATGATGATTTCTTTCCCGAAGGAAGTGTCTTGAATGCATAATTGATTTCTACTTTGTTTTGATCGCCAAACAATTACGGTGAAATCAAAATCATCTTTTAGAAAATCAAGCCATTTTGCAATGAAAATACCATTCCAAGGGTCTGTTTCTCTTGGATACCAATCGGTAATTAAAACCCATGACTTTTTTTGATTCACCTTTCAAAGATACAACTCGAAAATTTGTGGATACTTTTCTTTAAAAAAGTAACCAAGATTTCATTTTCATAATGTTTATTTGCGTAATTAAATTACAAAAAGAAACAAATGAAAGACGCACAAGTCATCAAATATGCGCTTGATCGCATTGGTGGAAGATGGAAGTCCATGATTATTTGGGAATTAAAATACGGTCCCAAAAGATTTTCTGATTTAAAAGCAGATATTGTGGGAATCACACAAAAGATGCTAACGTCGTCCTTGGTGGAGTTACAGGCCGATGGATTATTGGTTCGGAAAAGTTTCCCCCAAATTCCGCCTCGGGTGGAATATACGCTTACCTCTTTGGGGGAATCCATGGTTCCCATTACAGCGGCTTTATTTGAGTGGGGTGCATTAAACCAGGGAATGGAAGTGTCTCAAACAAGTTGGCAGAAACCAGAGGTTGAAATAACCTCAACCCCGTTGCAAGCTGTAGCGCCACGGCAAAAAGTAGCGGATACGGAAGAGGTTATGGAAGTACAAAAAGAGGAAGTCGTTCTTGCGGAAAGGGAATCTCACGAAACTATAACTGAAAAAGTAACCGAAGAAACGGTGGAAAACGATCCATGGTTTTTTGCGCCTATGCCGCAAAAGAATGTGGCCAAAAAGAAATCGAACAAGAAAAGTTCAGGAAATGATCCAGGAACCCAGCAATTGGGTTTGTTTTAAACGAAAAAGGCCGTCGAATGACGGCCTTTTTTATTTTTCAGAGAAATTATTCTGCTGAAGCAGCTTCTACAACTGGATTTGGATTCTTGTAAGAACCTTTGCGAGATTGCTTCAACAATTGAGTGCGCAAATCATTACGCATTCTCAATTTCTTCTTCTTGCGCTGAACTTTAGTAACGGCCATGGTTTCTTATTTTTTAGGATGCAAAGGTAATGATGTTTTTTCAATCATGAAAATATTTTTCACTATTCCTTTACCTAACTTTGCGAGATGGAATTAACTAGGATTTTACAAATTGGAGCCGGACGTTCAACAGCGTCATTAATTCAAGCATTAGCAGATATTACTCATAAAGAGAATTGGCAATTCACCGTCATTGATTCCAATTCCAGCTTATTAAATGAAATTAAATCGCAATATCCTAACATCCATACTTCGACGCTAAAGAGCCAGGACGCAAGTGAATGGGAAAATTATATTGCCTCTCATGACGTTGTCATTTCCATGGTTCCTGCATTTTTACATCCCACGGTCGCTAAATTTTGTCTTACCTACAAAAAGCACCTGTTCACCGCATCTTACATTAGCCCTCAAATGAAGGCATTGGAAGGTCAGGTATTAAAGCAAGGATTGTTGTTCATGAATGAGTGTGGTCTTGATCCTGGCATCGACCACATGAGTGCACAAAAGATCATCGATGATCTCCACCGCAAAGGAGCCACCATCCTTGGTTTCGAGTCGTATTGCGGTGGATTGGTAGCTCCAGAGTCCGACAATAATCCGTGGAATTACAAATTCTCTTGGAATCCCAGAAACGTAGTTTTAGCGGGGCAAGGCATGAGCACCTTTATTCATCACAAACAATTAAAAACCATTCCCTATCATCAGTTGTTCGACCGAATCGATGAAGTTGAAATTCCAGGATATGGAAAATTCGAAGGCTATGCGAATCGAGATTCTACTTCTTACGAAGATGTTTACGGATTGAAAAACTTAGAGACCCTTTACCGGGGCACGTTGAGAAAATTGAATTATTGTAGAGCTTGGAATTTCTTTGTTCAGTTGGGTTTAACCGACGACACCTTAATGCTATCTCCTCAAAAAATCAAAACTCGGAAAGATTTATTCGCTTTGGTTTTGTCTGATTCAACGGTGGAAAATTGGGTTGAAGAAGCCATAAAATTAGTTCCTCGTGCTGATTTAAACGATTTAATCCAAAAAATTGAGTTTCTAAAATTGACCGATGATATTGATTTGGGTTTTGAAAAAGAGTTTACACCTGCCCAGGCGCTTCAGTCGATTTTGGAAAAACACTGGGTATTAGCGCCTGGTGATCGGGACATGATTGCCATGGTTCACCTTTTTAAATACCAACTCGAAGGCGAAATTCATCATCTTAAATCTTACTTGGTTTTAGAAGGCAAGGATCAAATTCACACCGCCATGGCAGTAACAGTAGGTTTACCCATTGCATTTGCTGTGGAGAGTTTCATGAAAGGAGAGGTCAAAGACTCGGGTGTGCGCATTCCCGTTCATGCAAAATGGCATGAACCTATACTTAAGAAGCTAGAGAATTACGGTGTGGTTTTCAATGATATACACGATCAAGGATAAAGTAAATATTTCTTTCTTATCGCCTCGTATTTAAGCAAATCGGGCAGCCAAGTTGCGCGGATTTCTTGTTCATTCCATCCTTTTTCAATTTGTTTCCTCAACTGATCTGACCCCGCTAATTGGTTGAAAAAAGAAGTGAAAAAGGTTATTGAATCGGGATGAGCTGAATAAAACTCCAGTAATGGTTGCAATCGAATTTGCTTCTCTCGATAAATTTTGTATGCTTCGGTTTGATAATTTCTTCCGAAACACCTTTGGTTTTTAAAAGGAGGATTTTCCGCTTTCCCCTTGATGGAGATGGGCGTAAATGAAAATGTCGTATCGGAAAACCAGGGAGCACCGACCATTTGGAATGGCGCAGAAGTGCCTCTTCCTAAACTTAAATTCGTTCCTTCAAAAAAGCAAATGCTCGGATAAAGGTAAATGGATGTTTCATTAGGTAAATTAGGTGATGGTGGAATAGGAAGTGCGTACCTCGTTTGGTGATTGTAGTGTTTGATTGGAATAACCGTTATTTGAAAATTTTTCGAAGTTTTCACCCATTTTTCACCCAACATCATCTGGGCATATTCACCAACTGTACACCCATGAACAACGGGAACAGGATGCATTCCAACAAATGATTTATAAGCCGTATCCAAAACAGGTCCATCCACATAGTGTCCATTGGGGTTAGGCCGATCAAGAATAATCAATCTTTTTTTGAATTCAGAACATGCCTCCATCAGATAATGTAAGGATCCAAGGTAAGTGTAGAATCGAACACCAACATCTTGAATATCAAACAAAACAACATCTACAGAATCCAAGTCTTTTTTGTTGGGCTTCTTTTTATTTCCGTAAAGAGAAATCACTTTTACGCCAGATTTGGTGTCGATCCCATCCTTAATGGATGCACCAGCTTCTGCCTCTCCCCGAAATCCGTGCTCTGGAGCAAAAATGACTTGAATATTGATTTTTTGACTTTTCAGAAAATCGACAAGGTGGATAGGTTGGGACTGTTTGTAGGTTAGGGTAGAGGTTGGATTAACCATGCAAGCGACCCTTTTTCCTCTCAATTCTTTCAAGTATTTCCACGTTTGATCTGCACCGCAAATGGGTTGTGCTTCCGAAAAAAAGCTGCAAAATAAAAAGAAGAAAAGAAGTTTTATTTTCATTAAATATCTCCCAATTGAGGACGAATAACCAGTTCTTCGATAACGCTTCGGCGGCTCAATTGGTGGCAATTCCAAATCGTTTCTGCAATATCTTCTATGGGGATAAAACGGCTTTCAGGTAAATCCACGCCGGCCCAAGAATCGGTAAGTACTGCACCGGGCATAACATTGGTTACCCGAACTCCAAAGGTTTTACATTCTTCTCGTAGGACCTTGCCTAAACCCAGTAAGGCATGTTTGGCAATGGTATAACTTCCACCTGCATCATAAGCGGTTTCACTAGCAATACTGCACATGTTAAAGACGTGTCCGCTTTTTCGTTCTTTCATTAATGGTACAATCACCCGGGAGGTGTGGTAAGCACTGGCCACATTTACTTGCATCATGGCTTCGAAAACTTTATCGTTTTCTTCGGTAATGGTCCCAGGTAGAAATAATCCGCCGTTGTTCACCAATACATCGATTTCTCCAAGGATTTCTTTGGCTTTGTTGGCGGCTTGAATGGCATCTGATTTCAGTCCTAGGTCGGCCTGAATCCAGTGAGCGCCTTCCCAAGAAGGAACATTTCGAGAACTGATTACAACTTCAGCATCCGCGGCGAGGAAACGTTGAGCAATAGCAGCTCCAATGCCGCGGCTTCCACCTGTTACATATACTTTTAACTTACTCATACTTTTTCGTTTGAGAACTAACTAAAAAAACTCCAGCAATAATCGATAATCCCAAATAAACTTTCTCCATGTTGAGCTGATCAAACCCGAAATAAATAGCAAAACATGCCGTAAATAATGGTTGCAAATAAATATAGGCCCCCACCAAGGTACTATCGGCATGGGCTAGGGCCCAAATATTTAGTTGATAGGCGAGAAATGTGGTGAATACGATAACAAAACCGATACTCATCCACGCTTTTGCGGGCATATTCGACCATTGAACGGCACAAGCTTGATCAAAACCAACAACAAAGAGAACCAACCAACCAACGATCATCACCCAGAAAACGACCCATAGCGGTTTAAATTCTTTCATTAATGGTTTTACACGTACCAAATAAATGGAATAAAACACCGCATTTAAAAAGATGTAGAAATCGCCCAAAGAGCCGTGAATTCCACCTTTTCCGGCTAGAATTAATCCCCAAGCACCTCCTAATCCCAAAATAATCCCAGCCCAAATGGTAAAATTTGGCCATTTCTTTTTTGAAAAAATTCCGAACGTAGTTACCAATAAAGGTGAGATTACCATGATGACTCCCGCATTGATGGGCTGTGTTAAATCCAATCCGCGAAAAAACAACAACATGTTGAACGCAACACCACAAAGTCCGCAGATGATTAACTCTTTCCAAATCCTTTTAGGAGGGAAGGAAGGAGGTGATTTGTAGAGGAATACATGGAGTATAAAAAATAAGAGAATAGCTCCAGTTACCCGAACCAAAACCAAGCCACGGGATTCAATAAATTCGGGCATGGCAATTTTTGCAATGAGGTTATTAGCAGAATAAATGAGGGCCACACCTAAAAGTGCGAAATGGATCCAAACAATTTTGTTGGCTTTTGTCATCACTTCACAAAGGTAGGAGGATGTTTAGTAGATTTGAATGATGAAATCGTTTAAGTTTTGGCCGCTCGAAATATCCCTCGGAATCCTATTTGTTATTTTAGGCCTTTTCGAGTGGATGGTGGATAGCAACATTTATAGTGCCTTGATCGGTGGGATTTCCGGGGTTCTTGTTGTTGGATATCCTTTTTTTTTACGCCGTACACTTTCTTTTTGGATCATGTCCATTGCCTCGCTTGGTATTTTTCTGATTTGTTTTTGGAATCTTCCAAAAATTGATTTGTGGTACCCCATTTTCCGACCTCGTTGGGAGCCGATCATTTTTTTATTTTCATTTTCATTTTGGGGAAATCAATTCTTACGTAATTACCAAAAGGGGACACGTCAGTTGTTTTTTTGGATTCTTGGTTTTGGTTTCTTTTTTTGCTTGTTTCTTACTTTTCGAGATCAAAAACAAAATTCTGCCTTGGTGAAAAATATAGCTGAAAAAGCAGCTGTCGCCAATTACGGAGATCCGTTACTATCCATTTTTGATTTAGCGGAAGAGTGGTCCAACCAACCCGAATTCTGGAATAAATACCAAGAACAAACAGGTTGGATGGCATGGCTCGAAGAAAAATATTTCAAAGAAAAATTGATTGGCTTTGAAATCGTTGATTTTAAAGATAGCCTCGTTTCTGAAATTAAAGTAGATCTTCAAGAAGGGTATAAAACTCAAATATTTCAAGTCCAAATACCACGAAAAGACACATTGGGAATTTGGATTTCCATGGAAAGAAAAACTACTCCGGCACTTTTATTTGAAGAATCACAACAAACTGGATTATTCGCTCCCGAGGGCATCACCATGGGTGTTTTCATTGACGAAATGCTGCAACAATCCCAAGGCAAAGCATTGCTTTCTCCATTTTGGAAGGAAAATATTCAGCAGTTTCAAAATGACCAGCAGTTTTTGTTCAAAACCTCCAAAAATGGAAATCGACAAACCACCGCCATCATGGCCTTCGATTTCGTCATCGTTTTTTGGTCAAAATTCATTTGGAGTATCATCATTGCCATCGTCTCGATGACGATTTCTAACATTTCAGGGTTTAGACAGCGTTGGAAAACCGAAAAAAGGTTCAAAATCCAAGGGGTAGTCCTTGGATTGGTGTTGGTATCTGCCGTTATTTTTTCTGCATACTCCATCCAAATCTCAAAAAAGCAATTCCACGATGAAATACTTCGAAGTAAGCTCAAAGAAATAGAAAAGTTTTCTGTGCAACTTCGGAAAATTTTAGTGAATTCCGACATTAACGACCCTACAACCCAAATTCGATTGAATCGATTAAGTCGAATTTGGGAGGTCGATTTTCGACTGACCAACGAGAAACACACTTCTGTTTTTCAAACTTTTTTCATGGAACAACCCATTCAATTTGTCGAAAAACAAAGTTTGCATGAAAATGAGTATCAATTGAATCATCAAAACATTCGAAGCATTGAATACCTAATCCAGCTCCCTGAAAAAAACTATTTTTTTGAATGGTTTCTTTTCAATGAAGACGCTTCTCAAAGCCAAGAAAATATTGGAAAGATGATCCATTTTTTAGCCACCATCATGGTTATTTTAATCGGATTTTCATGGTTGGTAGGCAATTGGTTGATTCGACCATTCATCACCTTAAAAAATCAATTGATTGTATCAGGAGATGAATCGTTGATTTGGAAAGACCAGGATGAAATTGGCCAATTGGTTCATGCCTACAATGAGGTTTTGAATAAGGTGAAGAAACAGGCTCAGTCGTTAGCAGATCAAGAAAAAGAATTGGCATGGAAAAACATGGCGAAGCAGGTGGCTCATGAAATTCGAAATCCACTAACTCCCATGAAATTGCAATTGCAACTCCTCGACCGCATGCCCGAAGGTGAAAAGAAGCAAGAGCAATTGCAGAAAACCATTTCCATTTTATTCGAACAAATGAATTCTTTGGAGCGAATATCCACCGAATTCTCAACTTTTGCCAATTTCCCGGAGCCGAAGTTGGAACCCATGAATATCGTTCCAGTGATTCAAAGTGCCATCGATTTGTACTCAACCCAAGCGATTATTTCCTTCGCTCATCCTGAAATAGTTCTTCTCCGCCTTGATCGCGAAATGATGATGCGAGCCATCGGAAATTTGATTAAAAATGCGATTCAGGCCTACGGTGAAAATTCTGCATTTGGAAATATTACCTTGTCGTTGTCCGTTGAAAACCAAGAGGCAACCTTAAAAATAGAAGATTGGGCTGGTGGAATACCCGAAGAAATTCAATCTAAAGTTTTCCAGCCCAATTTTACCACCAAATCTTCAGGCATGGGCCTCGGACTCTCCCTCGTTCAACGTAGCATGGATGGGCATGGGGGAAGCATCGAAATCCTCAATAAACCAACAGAAGGCTGTATTTTTCTATTACGATTCCCATTGAGCAATGAAAGCTAAAGTTTTCTTATCGCTCATATTGTCCATCCTTTTTTTTATGGGGTTTTCCCAAGCCCTTACCACGCATTTTCAACAATGGTATAAACCTTCAAAAAGTGTATCACTTGGATTTCAACCCGTGTATCCATCATCGGTCAAAATCCATTGGAAATCAAACGATACCGTTCCGTGGACTTACCATTGGAGGTCGCAATCCATCGAGTTTGAAAGCCTACCCAAAGATTCTTTTCAAATTTCGTATTCCATTTTGGTTTTTGAAAAATTTAGCCAACACCGGAACCTTTACAATCCCATAGTGGATGCTAAAGTAAAAAGTGGAGAAAATGACATCGATTACTATGGGAATTTGAAAAAATCAGGAAGTATTGGTCGAGGGATTTCTTTGGGGAATTCTCAAAATACCACGGTACAATCATCGTTAAACCTTCAAATGGAAGGACAAATCCATCCTAAAATAAATCTAAAAGCTGCGTTGACCGATCAAACGACGCCATTTCAACCTGACGGCACAACGCAGCGAGTTCAGGATTTCGATCGTATTTTTATTCAGCTCAAAATGCCCAAATCTGAATGGCGGTTTGGTGGATTAGATCTTCAAATAGATTCAGGGTATTTTCTAAAAGTACAACGTAATATCAACGGAGTTCAAGCCAAAAATACCCAAGAAATAAAATCGGGCATTTTCGAAACCCAAGCATCCATCGGAATTAATCGGGGGAAATTTAGTAGAAATACTTTTTTTGGTGAAGAGGGAATTCAAGGGCCTTACCGCTTAACTGGAAATGAACAGGAAAAGTTTTTAATTGTCCTTGCCAACAGTGAAAAGGTTTATTTGGATGGCAAATTACTGTTGAGAGGACAAGATTTGGATTACACTTTTGATTACAATTCGGCCGAGATTCGTTTTACCCCTAAAAACCTCATCACCAATCAATCCCGAATCATTGTTGAATTTGAATACCTCAACCAATCCTACCTGCGATTGAACCATGCGGCCGAAATCAAATATCAAAATCGTTTCTCAAAAATCACGTGGAATCATTATCAAGAGGCCGATCAAAAATATCAGTTTTTGCAGGGAGCTTTGGACAGCAATTGGATTCGTTCCTTGGAAAAAGTGGGTAATCAGGTAGATTTGGCCCAAATCAATGGGGCTACCTTAGCAAACTTCCAACCCAATTTGGTTCTCTACGAGAAAAAAGATAGCTTGGGCTATCGGGATGTATTTGTTTTTTCCCAAGATTCATCTAAATCGTTGTTCCAAGTTACTTTTACGTTGGTGGGCGAGGGCAGAGGACATTACGTGATCGGCCCCAACGTTCAAAATGGACGAACATATTTGTGGAAAGCGCCCAATGTGATTGGAAATGATACGGTTTTATTGGGCGCTTATGAACCCATTGTTATCCCAGTCGCTCCCCAATCCAAAACCATGGAAACCGTAACTTACCAATTTCAGTGGAGGAAATGGAGCATGAAACAAGAATTGGCCCTAAGTATTTTCGATGGAAATACCTTCAGCAAAATTGGCAATTCTTCCAATGTTGGGTTTGCTAGTTCAACCTTTATACAACAACAAGATTCCATAATGGCGTTTTCCAATAAAATGTATCTTAAACATACCATTAGTCACGAAGTCTTGGATTCTGGTTTCACGATTTTTCAACCTTATCGTACTGCTGAGTTTAACCGAACTTGGAACACGCCCAAGCAATACTCGGGCGGAAAAGAGCGCCTAACCCGAATTGAAAGTGAGGCAAAATGGAATCAATTTCAGATCATCCGGGTGGGATATTCCCGATTAAACTGGGATCAATTGATTGGAAATACGTGGGATTTCCAATCATCACTTCAAAATCAACGATGGAATTTGAAGCAAAACTGGAAATGGGGAAAGCAACAACTTGGGGCAGATTCGTTGGGGACTGTTATTCAGGGAAATTCGGAATTGAATTTCAAAATTTCAAAAAGAAACAAATACTCTCCTTTCATAAAAACGCAGTATTTATTGGAAAAAAGTACTTGGACAAAAGCCAATTTACTTTTCATTCCTTTTGCGTTCCAAGAAATTTCTTCCAAGGTTTACTGGAGCCGTTTATCTACGAATTTCTTTTGGCAATGGGGGAATCGGAAAGATATTCAGCCTGGATCACAAGATTTTTTGAATGAACAAAACGCTCTATTCAGCAACATCGGTTTTAGTAAAAGGGGGAATCATTTTCAACTGCAATGGAGGGAATTAACGCTACCCCAAACGTTGGAGAAGAATCAAAGTTTAGCCTTTCAAACAGAGGGGAAATTTGATAAGTGGAATGGGGCAGTAAGTGGGCAGTGGTTTCAACAGAGTACATCGGGAAAGACGCCAAGGCGAGATTTTACCTTTTTGCCCGTTGCTCCTGGGGTAGGAACACATCAGTGGAACGATTACAACCGCAACGGTATTCAAGAGCTGAACGAATTTGAACTCGCTATTTTTGCAGATAGCGCCAGGTACATTAAACTTTTGCTACCTACAACTACGTATTTGGATGTTTTTCAATCCAAATCCAACCTTCAAATTAACCTTCAACCGGGATTGTATTTTCATCAGAATTGGATGAAATCCATTTATTTTTCAACGCAATTGCAGCAAGATCGACAAACCTGGAAACAGAGTGGTTGGGTAGGTTTGATTCCACAGTTGGAATTTAATGCCCAAAATTCGCCATCTTTTCAAAGTCAATTTCGCAATACGTTGTGGATTAATCGAAATCACCCAAAATGGGGCTTGGAGTTGAATCACCTTGAAAATCAATTGGGGCAATGGAGCAATAATGGACTTGATCAGCGAAAGGGTTCAGAAACGTACGGAATTGGTCGTTTTATCTTAAATAAAAAAGTACAGTTGCGGGGCAGGGGAGGGATTCAACACGTCACTCAAACATCTGAGTTATTTCCAGAAAGAACCTTTTCCTACCGTTCCTGGGATGCCGTTCCAGGTTTTCAGATTCAAATCAATTCTAAGATGCGATTGAACCTGGATGGAAAAATGGCCATAAAAAAATCGGATTTTGAACGTTGCAGCATTGGTGAAGTAAAGGCCGATTTTTGGATTAATCAAAGAGATAAAGGTCAGTGGAAAATTCAATTTCAACACACGGAAATCGCTTACATTGGTAATCAACGAAGTCCGTTAGGATTTGAGTGGATGCAAGGTTTGGTGGCTGGAAATAACAATATCCTGGGATTGAGTTGGAATGCTGTTTTGAAAAACGGACTACAGGCTCAAGCGAATTACCAGTTACGTCAATTAGGACAAGGTTCCCGCATCAATCATTGGATGCAAATGCAATTGAGGTATTTGTTTTAATTCAATGGCGCCCCAGGCTCTTTTGCCATGTTGCGATACGTCAAAATCTCGGTGAAATACGGAAAGAATTTTTTAAACCAAACCGCTACTTTTCCTTGTTTTCCGATGATCAATTCGTCCTTTCTTTTTTCCATGGCATCAACAATCTGTTGAGCAACGAATTCTGCGGTCATGAGTTTTTGTTCCTTTCGCGGACTATCTTCTTGAATTTGTCCGTTTTTGTTTAAGGCCTGCTTCCGAATCTCAGATTTGGTAAAACCGGGGCAGGCAACCAAAACATGCAATCCTTTTCTTCTATTTTCGCTGCGAATCACCTCTAAAAATCCTTGCATAGCAAATTTAGAAGCCGAATAACCACTTCTACCTGGAAGTCCAATGTATCCCGCAACCGAACTAACGCCAACCAACCAACCACGATTTTTTATCAACGAAGGAAGTGCGTAACGGGTGCAACGAACCGTACCTCCAAAATTCACCTCCATCACCCGATGAAAAACATCCATTTCCAATTCATGAAAAAGGGCTCTCATCCCAATTCCTGCATTGTTAATGAGTCCACATAATGGATACATTTGATTATCCGCAAAAGTCATCAAATCAGCACAATTGGAGTCGATGGTAATGTCGCAAACAAATGGTAGAATCATTAACGGGGAATGAGAGGCCAACTCTTCCAACTTCTCTTTTCTACGTGCTGCTGCAATCACCAATGCTCCTCGATTCGCTAATTCCAAACTTAAGGCCCAGCCAATCCCCGAACTTGCCCCGGTAACAACCACTGTTTTTCCTTTAAAAAATCCCTTCATTTCCATGGCAAATATCGGTAATTTCGCACCTTATGAATTCATCACAAACTTACGGAAAAGCTTTTTGGCTGCTTTGCTTGAATTCATTTTTCTTTTTTTTAAGTTTTAGTTTACTCTTGGGAGAGCTTCCCAATTATTTAACTCAATTAGGCGGACAAGGTTTAAAAGGATGGATCATTGGTCTATTTACCATTTCCGCTCTTATTGGAAGATTGTATTCTGGTCGTTGGTCCGACAAATTCGGAAGAAAGCCCATGATATTGATCGGATGCATTGCAGCCGCTTTCAGTGGTTTGGGGTACATTTTATTTGTTTCCGTTGCCGGATTTTTAGCTATTCGGTTTTTCCATGGTTTTTCTACGGGTTTTGGTCCAACGGGTACCACAGCGATGCTATCGGATATTATTCCTGAACACAAAAGGGGAGAGGCCATGGGAGTATTGGGGTTTTGCATCCAAATTGGAATGGCGATGGGACCCTATCTAGGAACAGAAATTGCCTTAGAATGGGGAATGAATCAATTATTTAATTTATCAACTTTGATGGCATTGGTATCCCTGGCCTTAATTTTTACCTTACCGGAAACACTACCGGCTAAACGAAAATTTGAGGGAAGAGACCTACTCATCTTTCTTAAAGCGATTTACGAACCCCAAGTACTTTATCCCATGTTGGTGATGCTTTTTTCGGTAGTACTTTACGGTGCCATAGTTACGGTTCTTCCTGATGTTTGCATGCATATGGGATTTCAAAACAAAAGTAGTTTCATGTTGGCAGTGACCCTTTCCTCCATGGCCGTTCGCATTTTTGCTGGAAAATGGAGTGATCGATATGGACGTATTCCGATTGTATTTCTTGGGTTGCTTTTGCAGTTGACTGCAACCATCTTTTTAGTGAAAATACAAACGCCTACCGAGGTTATTATCGCTACAGCTATTTATGGCATGGGAACTGGAATTTTATCACCTGTATTATTCGCTTGGGCGGTCGATCAGTCCGATCCCCAACACCGTGGCAGAGCCCTTTCATCTTTATACATCGCCATGGAAGCAGGCATTGGTGCTGGAGCTGTATTTGGTGCCCAGTTATTTGAAAACTCCAACTCCAATATTTCGTTAGTTTTTGGAATGACCGCTATTTCCATATTTTTGGGAATAGCGGTTGCTTGGTTGGCTTGGAGAAAAAAAAGACATGAACTTGGTTGATAATTTCGGAAGGAAACATACCTATTTGCGCATCAGCATTACCGATGCATGTAATTTCCGTTGCACGTATTGCACTTCTGGGAAAACCTTTCCGGTTACTCCCCGCAGCCAATGGATGCTTCCCCATGAAATTCAACAAATTGCCGAATCTTTCATTGAAATGGGAATTCAGAAAATTCGAATTACTGGAGGAGAACCCTTGGTTAGAAAAGATGCAGCTGAAATTTTTCAACGACTCGGCGATTTACCCGTTGAATTGGCCTTAACCACCAACGGAGTTTTTCTTCCTAAATTCATCGATCAATTCGAAAAAATCGGATTGAATAAAATCAACGTTAGCCTCGATTCTCTTGATCCACTTGAATTTTATCGGATTGTAGGTGTAGATGATTTTCAAAAAGTAAAAAATGCGATTCAGCTTGCTGTTCAACGTGGATTTGAAGTGAAAATAAATGCCGTTCCAACCCAAACTACCAGTGCAAAAGAAATCTTAGACTTTATTCAACTTACACAAAATCAAAATGTTGAAGTTCGAATGATTGAAATGATGCCTTTTTCGGGAAATGACTGGGACCGAAACCAAGTTCTAACCAAAGAGGAAATTTTAAATATTCTCACCAACGAATATTCCTTCAGTTCCATTCCCAAATTGAAGGAAGAAACGGCCCAGTTATATCAAATTGATGGATTTAAAGGAAAAATTGGAATCATCAGTACGGTCTCAGATCCTTTTTGTGAAGGATGCAATCGATTGAGAATTACCGCAGATGGGAAATTGAAGAATTGTTTATTTGGAAAACGAGAGGACGATTTATTGGGAAGAATTAGAAGAGGGGAACCTTTGCACGAAATCATGATCGATAATGTTCGTGCGAAACACGCACAAACCGGTGGTCAGGTCCTTTCCTCAAACATGGAAAACCGAAGTATGATTGCTATTGGAGGATGAAAAAGGAATTAATTGAAGTTAGTCTGGCGAAATCACTGATTTTATATGAATCATGGATGCGAGAAACTGAGGTTTCTAACATTCAAAATGCCATTGGAAAATTCCTGGCACAGCCCATTTTTTCCAATATCGATTTACCACCTTTCCACTCTTCGGCCATGGATGGGTTTGCTATCGCTATTCAGAATACCCTTGAATATCGATTGGTTGGAGAATCGGCTGCAGGCATCAACGTAAACGTAAATAACTCAGAACCGAAAGGTGCCTGCAGAATTTTCACCGGCGCTCCTGTGCCACCGTGGGCCGACACCGTTGTCATGCAGGAATGGGCTGAATGGGATCAGGAAACCGTTCGATTTCAAAAACTTCCTCCCAAAGGGGCCAACATACGAATCCAAGGAAGTCATATTCAAAGTGGACAGTGTTTGTTTACTCCTCCCATCAAAGTCAATGGAGCCGTAGCTGCTTCCATTTCTGGAATTGGAATGGATTTGATTCAGGTTTTCAAACGTCCAAAAATTTCAGCTATTGTTACTGGAAATGAGGTCGTGCTTCCCGGTGAAGAATCTAAAAATGGTCAAATTTACGATTCCAATATTCCGTTAATTTTGGATTTTATTCAAAAAATTGGACTTGAAGTTCAGATCGAAACATCACGGGATAACAAATTAGAAATCAAAGAAAAGATAGCACATCAACTTGAACAAAGTGATGTCATTCTTGCTACGGGTGGCGTATCGGTTGGGGATTACGATTTCATTCCTGAAATATTGCGCGAAATGGAGTTTGAAATCATTTTTCATGGCGTGGCGCAAAAACCAGGGAAGCCCCTTTTGTTTGCTAAAAAAAATAACGTTTACTTCTGGGGGCTTCCAGGAAACCCGATCTCGGTAGCTCACGGTTTGTGGATGTTTGTTTACGATTTCTTTCAAAGAAAGCCTTTGGATTTTGTTTTTCTTCCTTCAAAATTAGGTTTATCAAGGAAACCCGGCTTAACTCAATTTTATCGAGCCATGGTTCAAAACGGAGAATTGGAAATCATCAAAAATTCCGATTCTCACCATATTTACAGCATGGCTCATGCGAATGCTTTGGTTGAAATTCCCGCTGAACAAGAAATCATTGAGTCGGGAGAAATGCTCAAAACATGGATTCTACCGTCATCATAGTAATCCTGATCGGATTTTCGGTCTTGTCGTATTTGTATGCATCGGTAGGCCATGGTGGGGCTAGCGGATACATCGCCTTGCTCATTCTTTTGGGATTTTCTCCACAAGAAATCAAAGTGCCCGTTTTGATTTTGAATATTTTGGTGGCATCGGTAAGCGCAATTCAATTTACCGTAAAAGGTTATTTTCAATGGAAAACATTTCTCCGATTAATCATTTTATCGGTTCCATTGGCCTATTTGGGATCGAAATTTGGGATTCAAGAAAAATGGCTCAGTTTACTTTTGATGCTTTTTCTTTGGTATTCCGCTTGGGTTTTATGGAGAGGAGAAGCCTATTGGAAGTTTCCGGTCCAATCTACTGGGGGATTAATGTTCATTGGCGGGATGTTAGGTTGGCTTTCGGGGATGTTGGGAATTGGAGGGGGAATTTTATTAACCCCCATCCTCATGGCTAGTAAATGGGGAAATTCCAAAGAAGTTTCTGCCCAATCGGCTTGGTTTATAGTGGTTAACTCTTTGGGCGGATTGGCAGCTATTTCCATTCCAGAAATCCAACAACAAATTCAACCGTTTTGGATGACCTTTCCTTTGATTCTCATTTTCGGATACTTGGGTGCTCGGTGGGGAAGTTTAAAGGGCAACGAAATGCAATTGAAAAAAATCATGGCTTTAGTTTTAGCCCTAGCAAGTTTAAAACTTTTGTTTCAAACCATCGGCTTTTAAAATAACTTTGAACCCATGAACCTAAGATCATTTTTAGAAGCCCTTATTTTTGCATCACCTGAGCCCATTGAGCTGGAGCAAATGCAAAAGGTTTGGGAGGAAATGAATCCTGATTCTGAAGTGAACCAACTTTCCATGGTACAAGAAATCAGTAAAATGAAAACGGATTTTCAAAATTCTGGATTTCAACTGATTGAAGTAGCCGGCGGATTTAAATTTGTTACTCACCCAGAACAACATGATGCCATCGGGCTTTTGTTGAAAAACAATTCAAAACGTCGACTTTCTCCCGCAGCTTTAGAAACTTTGGCTCTAATCGCTTATCAACAGCCGGTTACAAAGGGCGATTTGGAATACATTCGAGGGGTAAATTGTGATTCTGCCGTACATAAACTCCTTGAGCGAGAATTAATTCGGATCGTTGGAAAAGGGGATGGACCCGGTAAACCTATTTTGTATGGAACAACTCCATTTTTTATGGAGTATTTCGGAATTAATGATCTTACTGAACTCCCAAAAATGGAAGAGATTAAATCTGAAATCAACGAAGTAGGAACAGAGAATGGTTAATTTAAACTTCCTTGATTTATCTTTGTTTGGTCAATTGAGAAGTAAATATTCTAAGATATAGGGGAATTTTCTCCGCAAGCACTCCATTTTTAATGGAGCATTCTTTTTCATGGTTAGTTAGGTGGAATTCGTTTCACCGGATTCGGCGGCTGTTGTGAAACAACCGCCGATTTTTTTACCTTTGACGTTATGATGAACGATTCAAAAACCATCCGAGGATGGGCTATGTACGACTGGGCCAATTCGGTTTTTAACCTGGTCATAACTACGGCCATTTTTCCCCAATATTTTGAAGGAGTAACCAAAGCTGCTGCAGGAAATTCAGGAAGAATTGAAAATGTCGTATCGGAAGGTGTTGAACATCAATTACATTACATCAAAATTTTTGGATTTGAATTTCTAAACACGGCGCTTTATTCGTATTGTGGAACATTGTTTTATTTCATGGTAGCGTTATTGGCCCCTTTGCTTTCTGGTGTGGCCGATGTTACCGGGGCCAAGAAAAAATTCATGCGCTTTTATGTCATCCTCGGAGCTCTTTCCGTGATGTCGCTCTTTTTCTTCGATAAAAATCACATAGAAATAGGAGTGATCGGATTTGTTCTCGCTGGTATCGGGTGGGGTGGAAGCTTGGTTTATTACAACGGCTTCTTGCCTGAAATTGCTTCTCCCGATAAATACGACGAGGTTTCCGCCAAAGGGTTTTCATACGGTTACGTTGGTTCTGTCATCCTCTTGGTTCTTATTTTGGTTATGATTTTAGTACCTGGACTTTTCTTTGATGTGGAAGGATTTCGAGCTACCCTAGATTCAACCTTGCCAAAAGAAGAGTTGGATCAGATGGTTAAATCGCACTTTGCAGGTCTAGGATCGAGAATCGGATTTATTCTTACCGGACTTTGGTGGTTTGGTTTTTCATTGATTACGTTCAAACGTTTACCCGTAGAAAAAGCAAAAGGAAAGGGAGGACTAAAACAATTGGGTGCTGGATTTCAGGAATTGAAAAAAGTTCTTCAATTTGCTTTAAAAAATCGTTCCTTGGCATTTTTTATTTTCGGATTTTTCATGTTGAGTATGGGACTTCAAACGGTGATGTTTGTCGCTACGCTTTTCGGGAAGAATGAACTTCATTTGGAAACGGGCCAATTGATTCTAACCGTGCTTCTGATTCAATTGGTGGCCATTGGTGGTGCCTATTTGTTTTCAAAATTTTCAAACAAATTCGGAGATATTCCCGTGATAAAATTCGGTGTAATCCTATGGATTGGTATTTGTATTGGTGCTTATTACCTCCAAACTGATATTCAATTTTATGCTTTAGCCTTGGCCGTTGGATTAATCATGGGCGGAATTCAATCCCTTTCCCGAGCAGCTTTCGCTCGTTTTATTCCGAAAGATTCCAAAGACCTAGCTTCCTTCTTTTCCTTGTACGAGTTTACTGAGAAAATCGGCATTGTATTGGGTACTTTTGCATTTGGAATGGTGAATGAATTAACCGGTAGCATGCGGGTTTCCACCCTCATGTTGGCTGGATTTTTTGTCGCCAGTTTCATATTATTTCAGATGATTCAACGTCCACAACATGCCTCAGAAAATACAAATTGACTTTTTCGTACCCTGTTTTGTAGATCAGTGTTTTCCCCAAAGCGCTATGAATGCTGTTCGCGTTTTGGAATTTTATGGATGTGAAGTTCATTATCACCAAAATCAAACTTGTTGCGGTCAGCCGGCTTTTAATGCAGGATTTTGGCCAGAAGCCCAAGAAGTAGCCGAAAAATTCATTGGGGAATTCAATAACGATCGGTACGTTGTGGTTCTTTCAAGTTCATGTACCGGCATGATCAAAAATTATTATGCTGACCTTTTTCAGAACTCTTCGTTACAAAATGCATGGAAGCAAATCAAAAAGAACACCTTTGAGTTTGCTGATTTTTTGGTGAATGTTTTAAAGGTTGATACCTCCAGCATGCGTTTTGATGCAAGCATTACTTACCACGACGCTTGCTCGGCCCTTCGTGAATGTGAAATTTACGAAGAACCACGAGCCTTATTAAAACCCATTCAAGGCCTTGAATGGAGGGATTTAGGAAATGGCCGAACTTGTTGTGGTTTTGGTGGGACCTTCGCTGCGAAGTACGAACCTATATCCGTTGGGATGGGAGACCAAAAATGCTTGGAAGTTGAAAAAACAGGTGCTGAATTTTTGGTTTCGGCCGATTTAAGCTGTTTACTTCATTTAAAAGCCTACCTAGAAAAGAAAAACAGTCCGATAAAAGTGATGCATCTCGCCGATATTTTAGTGGAAGGAATTCGATGATGAGTACTGTATTATTTTCATATTCCCAGCTTGAATCGTTCGTTCATCAGGTTTGGATGAAGAATGGGTTTTCGGAGGAACATGCTGCAATGGCTACACTCAACTTGCTAGAAGCTGATTTGCGCGGCATTGATTCTCATGGTGTTGCACGATTACAAGGCTATTTAAACCTCATTCAAGTTGGTCGAATCAATCCGAACCCGAACATGACCATTGAGGCGGAAGCCATGGCTACGGCCACGTTGGATGCAGATGCAGCCGTTGGTTTGGTTTCGGGAACATGGGCTACAGATTTAGCGATTGAAAAAGCAAAAAAATGCGGCATTGGTATGGTGGTGGTAAACCATTCCAACCATTTTGGAATCGCTTATACTCACCTAAAAAAGGCACTATCAGAAGGTTTCATTGGAATTTCTTTCACGAATGCTTCTGCCTTTGTTGCTCCTGCCGGCGGTAAGGAACGCATGTTGGGAACCAACCCCATGTGCTATGCCTTCCCAAGTCCAGATGGCCGCCACGTGGTCGTTGATTTGGCTACATCTGCCGCGGCCAACGGAAAATTAGAAATTGCCGAACGAACAGGAAAAGCCATCCCAAAAGGATGGGTTATGGACGAAAATGGAGAACCGAGTACCGATCCTTCCATTTTAAAAAAAGGTGGAATGATGATTCCTTTGGGCAGTTTCGAGGAGTTGGGCGTGCACAAAGGATTTGGATTATCGGCTGTGGTTGATTTGTTTTCCGGAGTTTTAAGTGGAGCAAATTTTGGGCCTTGGGTTCCGCCCTTCCCGGCATTTGCGCCATTACCATTGGAAACAGTAGGGAAGGGGATTGGTCACTGCTTTTGGATCATTAACCCTGAAGCCTTTCGAACACGATCCTCTTACGATCAAGCCCTATTAACATGGATTCATCGATTTAAGAATTCAATTCCGTTGAACAATGAAATTCCAGTGGTCATTCCTGGTGAACCAGAAATGGCGTTTTATCACCATCGTATGGAACATGGACTACCCATCAACGCCAAGGTAGCAGAGGAGTTAAAAAAGATTTCCGAAAAATTTGAAATTTCACTTTAAGTCTGCAACCATTTCTCAACTTCACGTCTTTAGTTCGATTTGGATTTAAGCATCAACATAAAATCATTTTTGGGCCAAAAGGAAGAAACATACCATTCCGACGAGTCGATCATTGAAGGTGTTCTCGCTGGCGACCAACGTGCAAGCAAAGTTTTGTACGAACGATTTGCGCCCAAAATGTTATCCATTTGCAAACGATATACCGCTAAAATCGAAGATGCAAAAGATTTGATGCACGACGGTTTCATTAAAGTCTTTACCAAAATTCACACGTTCAAAGGGAATTCCAAACTCGAAACATGGATTACCCGCGTCATGATTAACAATGCCATCAACGCCATCAAAAAACAAATTATGGTGGAGTGGAATGACGACACCATGGGCAATGAACCGGATTTCGATTTGGATTATGAGTCACTTCATCGGAAAGACCATGAATACGATGCCGTTCTTCGCCTCATCCATCAACTTCCGATGGGGTATCGTACCATCTTGAATTTGTACGCGGTTGAACAATTCTCGCACAAAGAAATCTCAGAAATGCTCAACATTTCGGAAGGAACATCTAAAAGTCAGTTAAATCGTGCGAGAGCAGCATTAAAAAAGTTATTGAGAAAGGAGGGATGGGATGAAACATCCGCTTGATCAATTCTTAAATCATTATTTTTCCGATAAAAAAGAAGAGCAAATTCCATCTTTTGAGGAGTTTCAGGAACATTGGAAATACGAAAACGAAGGTGCTCAATTAGATCAATGGTTGAAAAACCAATCCGATGCCGAAAAAACGGGAAAAGTAGATTTCAACGAATTTTTGGCATTCCAAGAAAAACAAGAATCCTTACCTCACCCTTTGGATGAGTGGTTAAAATCGACCCATTCAACGGCATCGACTTCAGAACGATTTAGTTTTTTTGAATTCAGATCGTACTGGAATCTACAAATCTTGAAAAAATGGAGCAGAAGAGTAGCATTTTTATTATTTCTGCTTTTGGGAAGTTGGGGCATTTATGAACAAGTATTCCTTTCAACCTCAACTAATAAGGCGAAACAATCATCTACCCTTCAGCCAACTTCCACTGAAATAGAAAAAAAATCTACATCTTCCAGTACCATTTCCTCAGAAACACTCGGTGATATCTCGAATTTAAGAGGATTAAAAAATCATGAACCTATTCTGAAAGAACAAAAGATAAGGTTGTTATCGAATAAAAAAGGCCTTTCTTCCCGATTAATGTCAGATTGGAATTTGAAGGAAGGGACCATTAACTCACCTACCTTCCCATCAGGTGTTATTTCAAAATCAAAAAACAAATCCAACATCGTTTTTTCGTCAATAGAACTGATAAATCAGACGAATAATTTAAATAATTCAACGGAAAATGTATTCCGTGACCTTGAACTAGAACAAGCTAAATTATCTTGGCAATCTCCTGATCAATTCGCGGAAGATTATACATCGGAAAAGGTTGTGCTCGAAGCCTTAAAATCCAAACAGCAAAATTTGTCTAAATTGGGTCAGCGAGATTTGGATTTGCCTGTTGTAAAATCGCAAGGAATTAAACGAAACTTTGTTCAGATATCGCTATTAGGCGGTTCTTCCAATCAGATGATTGAATACTTAGGCGAGAAGAACAAAAATTGGGATGAACTTCAAAAGAACAAACTAATTCCCCAAATGAATCTTGATGTTCAGTGGAGTAAACCTGGATTAAGAGGAATAGGATGGGGGGTAAGTGGAAAATATTCCCATTCTACATTGCGAAAAGAAGTGGAGTATCACATTACCGAAATTCCAGTTTTAGATAGTGCTACTGGAAGAATTCTGGGATATATTCCATTGGGTCCACGTGGTCAAATCCACATGGAAGAAGAATTGGAAGTCATCCACAAAAAAATGAATATCCAAGGAAGCATTTTTAAAGGCTGGAAAATTACACCTTCATTCGAAGTGGGTATTCAACAGAATATTGGGATTGGACTTCAAAAATCGGATTTTCAAAAAGTCATTGATCCCATCTCTCTAGAGATCAAATCTTTATCCTCTAAAGTTGATTGGGAAGGTGTAGGAAAATCATCGATTTGGTTTCAATCACGATTATCAAATCATTGGGGAATTGGTGGACAAATTAGTCGACCTTTTTCTCTCCAATTATCAAACAAAAACAGTTTGATTTTCAGAGAAATGAGTATATTTGAGGCAGGCATTTCTGTTCGTTATTACCTAAAAACAAAATAATGTCCAAAATGAGCGTCATTAAAGGTTTAATTTTCCTTTCCTTTTTGGGAGGAATAACTCCTTTATTTGCCCAAACGGGATGGGTTGGCGGTAAGGTATTTCACGATGTTAATGAAAATTGTAGCCTGAATCCCAACGAAGAAGGACTTCCATTCCGTATGGTGAAAATTAGTCTTCCCAATGGAAGCAATCCTCAATACACCATGACTGATTCATTGGGAAATTATTCTTTCAGAATTCCCATGCGCATGCTTCACATGATCACCTTGTTAAGGGACACCAACGATTATCGTCATTACTACACCCAAAACAAGTGCGTTCAAAATGCAACATTTTATGTAGCATCCGATACGGCTCCAAAGAATTTCTATCATATTCCTCAAACCATTTTTCCAAATAGAAAAGATTTAAAGGTGACGACGACGGCACCATATGGATGGAATGCATTGAATTCCAGTATCGATCGTTACACCATACATTTAAAAAATTTAGGTTCAGAATCTGTCGATTCTTTTTCTGTTAAATTTGAAATTCCGAATGGAATGCAACATTTCCGTTCGGTTCCTCAGCCTAATCGAATAATTGGAAACACTTTGTATTGGGAAATAACTCAACCTATTTCTGTACGGGAAGAACGAAAAATTCACATCGATGTCCGTATTCCATCAACGGTATTACAAGGGTCAATAGTTCAATTTGAAGCAGAAACACAAAATTTTTCGGACATTTTCCCATCTGATAATAAATCAAATGTTATTCAATCCGTTACAAATAATATTTCACCTACCTTTAAATCAGTTAATCCTACTTATCTAACACCATCCACTGGCCGTATCACTTACTTTATTCGTTTTCAGAATAAAACGGGTTTTACTGTTTCAAATGTATCGGTTATTGATACCCTAGATACCAACTTACCATTAACGGATATACGAATTGGCTCTTCTAGCCATCCTTTCCAATTCAGTGTACTTGGCAATGTACTTCGTTGGGATTTTTCAAATATCGTTCTTCCAGATTCCTCAAACGACCCAACCCTTTCTCAAGGGTATTTATATTTTTCAGCTGGAGTAAGGCAAGGAATTTCTTACGGCGATTCCATTGAAAACACAGCTTATGTTCTTTTCAACGGAGGAGTTCCCAATGCAACTAATTCCGTTGTAGTAAAAATGGCGGCTAATTCAACTCAATCTGAAGCCACAGGAAATTCAGAAATAATGATTTATCGGAATGGTCTACAATTATCCATTGAAAATCATGGTATTTTTTCCAAGGAATTTCAACTTCTCGACATTTCAGGAAAAGTACTTCAAAATCTTCAACTAACCGCAGGTAATTCTTCTAATATTTTGCTTCCATCAAGCAACAATTTGTACCTAATAAGATCTTTAGATGGAAGCTTTATTCAAAAAATAATCATAAACCCATGAATAAAATGAAACATTTTTTAGTCTTCGCCTTTTTCTTGGTGGGGCTATTTGGCTTTAGCCAAAACCAAATTACCATTAATGGTTGTCTTTTAAATGGTGGTGGTGCCAATTTGGCCAACAAAACCATTACCCTCCGGTTCGATTCCATGTCCATGGTTCCACCGGTAACAGTTACAACTAATCCAAATGGGTGTTATTCCGCTACGGTGAATAGCCGAGTAGCTCAAGGAATGGTTACCGCAACCACCTTCAATTGTTTGGGTGTATTGGTTAGTGCCAACGGATTCTATTCACCAAATTCGCCAACTTTAACCCTGAACTTGAATTATTGTGGAAATACCACAGCATGTATCGCCAACTTCACATCAACTTCAACCGGTTTAACTTCTAACTTTACGAATACATCAACTGGAATAAATTCTCCAGGAACAACGTATTTATGGTCTTTCGGTGATGGAACGTCATCTACGTTGGCTAATCCTTCACATACCTACCGCGCACCGGGGATTTACACGGTATGCTTGGGAATTTCAAATTTGGCTAACAATTGCAATGATACCATTTGCAAAAATATTTCCATTCAAAATTCTACTACGGGTTGTCTAGCCAATTTCACAAAATCGATTCAAGGAAGCACGGGGGTATTTACCTCAACTTCAACAGGAGTTGGTCCCGGAACTTTTTACCGTTGGACACTTACTCAAGCCAATAATACGCCCATTATTTTAACTGGACAATCTGTTACCACAAATTTGACAACTGGAACTTACACTCTTTGCTTGACAATTTTAGATTCTATGAATCAGTGCAATAGCACTAAATGCGATAGTTTCACTGTAAGCGGTGGAGGTTCTAATACCGGATGCCGAGCATCATTTACTCATTTTGTTCAACAAACAACTCGTTCTGTCGTATTTACAAGTAGATCGTTAACTCCTTCTCCTAGAACTACTTATTCCTGGAATTTTGGAGATGGAACTTTCGGCAATGGTGCAGTTGTTACCCATGTATATGCACGTAATGGGGTTTATTGGGCTTGTTTATCCATCATTGATTCTTCCAATGGGGCCATATGCCGAAATACCATTTGTGATTCCGTACGAGTTTTGGGAAGTCCAACGTCTTCAAATTGCAGAGCCAACTTCACTTTCACTATTCAAAACAATACTGTTCAATTCCAAAATATTTCCATGGGAGGCCCCGCTGCCAATTATACTTGGAATTTTGGTGACGGTACAAGTTCAACCGCAATAAATCCATCCAAGACCTACAATTCCATCGGAATTTTCCGAGTATGCCTTAGTATGTATGACTCAGCGACCAATTGCCGTTCCGACAAATGCGATACCATTCGTTTGGGAAGTAATGCAACCACTTGTACCATTGCCGGTTATATTACCCGTGATAGTGTGAATTTGGCAGTAAATAATGCTTGGGTAAGATTGTACGAAATTGGAAATTTAGGTACAGCTTTGCGTCAGACCGTTCGTACAAACGCCAATGGATATTACACCTTCAACGGAGTAACCAACGGTTCCTATTTGGTTCAAGCGATGGCCGATTCTTCCACACCCGGATTCAGAATGTACCTTCCAACGTATTTCGGTAATTCCACGTGGTGGTTCTCTTCAACTCCTGTAAACGTTTGTCCTAGCCGTCAGAATACCAATATTCGCTTGGTAAAAATGCCAACTCGTCCAACTCGTCCTTTTGTTGTTCGTGGTCATATTTTTATGGGATCACGAAAGGTTAATTCGTTAGCTGGTTATTTGGTTTACTTAGTAAATTCCAATAACGAAGTGGTTAATACCGCTGAATCGGACATGAATGGCGAATACTCCATTGCAGATGTTGAGGCGGGTACATACACCGTTACCATGGATATTCCAGGTTTAACTCCAGCGAATGTTACTGTGGTTGTTAACTCTGCAAATCCAACGGTTTCTGGAATTGATTTTGTAATCAACTCTACCTTTATTCTTGCTTCAATTAATCAAACCAAGCAAACTGATGTATTAAACACCTTAGTCTACCCCAATCCTGTTCAAGATCAAATTCATGTTCAATTTGAGTTATTAAAATCTTCCAATGTTAAAATCACGTTGATGGATATTAAAGGTAAATTAGTTCAAACACTGGATTTGGGAATGAAGTCCGGAAATATTCAAACGATTTTGAATGCAGAGCATTTAAACAAAGGTGCTTATTTCTTGCGCATTGAAACTCAAAATGGAATTAATACCTACAAATTGATGAAATAAGGTTCATTTGTAACCATTTTAAAAAAGGGGGATGCGAAACATCCCCCTTTTTATTCAAAAAAAAAAAACAAATGCAAGGTATTCGGTATATATTTGAATTATTAAAGAAATAATCACAATTTGAGTAAAGATCTTTCTCTTCCTTTTGAAGAGTTTGTTTGCACTAAGCCATCCTTCGGGATGGCTTTTTTGTTATTTTTGTTCAGTGAATGCATTTTTAAAATCAGGAACATCATTTTTTCTGGCTCTCCTTTTCTTAAGTTGGGGGTGGCTTCCTGTTTTAGTCGAAAATTCACACCACCACGAACAGGAGTTTTGCAGCGATCAACATTCAACAAATACCGATTCTTGCCACATCTCTATCTTTCACCCTTTCTCTAAAATCCAACATTGCGAACACAAGCAGCATCTTTTGCCTCAAAAGTTCCATTGCAAAATCGACTTCCAATTCCATAAAAACCACGCTTGGAGCATTTCTTTCCCAAACGTTCTCATCCATTTTATACCCACGGTTTTTTATTCTGATTGCAATCTAATTCCTTGTAAAAATTCCATTTCTTCATTTCAATACCAACCATCCAGCAGAGGACCACCTAACAGGCTCAATCACCGCTTTTGTTAGTTCTTAAATCCTCTTTATGAAAAACAACCTTATTTTTTGGGGATTGTTGCTGCTTTTTCCTTTTTTCTCAAACAGTCAAATTCAACCGCTTTGTAAAAACAACGTGGTTGTTATGGTTCTCGACCAACATAACCAAGAACCTTTGAAGAAGGGAATTATCCGTCACAAAAACCAAGTTTACATGACCCAAAACCAGGGCCAAACTAAACTACCTCTGATTTGCCAAGGTGATACTTTGCAGATTTCGCATCTTGGATGTGAAAGCAAAACGGAAGTCGTATCCGAACTTCATGACACCCTATTTTTCTTTTTGGAACATCATGCCCTAGAATTAAAGGCTACCGAAATCGTTTTCATGAAACGAAATTGGATTCAACGAAATGAATTCATACCCGGAAAAGACCCAGGGAATTTGGGAAAGAATTTTGCGCAAATTCTCCAGGAAAATACAGGAGCATCTACCTTGAAAACAGGCGCAAACATTGAAAAACCCATTTTACTAGGCCTTACAGGCAACCGAGTGATCTTCGTACAAAACGGAATTCGAATGGAAACTCAGTCTTGGGGAAATGAACACGCCTGGGAAACCGATCCGCTCAACCAACAATCCATGGAAATTCTATTGGGATCCAAAGCCCTTTGGTATGGAACCGATGGAGTAGGAGGGATGATTCATGCCACGGTTATCCAACCTAAAGAAAATTCCAAACCATGGTGGTATGTGCAAGGTCAGTCCCAGGGACGGGGTGGGAATTTAGGCGTTTACCTTCCGATTTCAACTCCATTTGGGCAATTCTCTTTGCAAGGTAATTTCAAAAAACTGGGAGATTTTACAACACCTTCCTATGTTTTAAGAAATACTGGAGTGCAGGAAAACGGCGGTAGTTTTTCCTATTTGAAAGAATTTTCAGGTAAAAACTCTGTCTTTGTTAACTTCCAAATCTTTTCTACTCAAACCGGAATTCTCTCGTGGTCTCACATTGGAAATCTATCCGATTTACGTAGGATAATCGATTCGAATTCCATTCCTCAGGATGAAATCTTTTCCTATTCCATCGATCGTCCACGCCAAAAAGCTCAACATCAATGGTTGTTCGGACAGTGGAAAAATCCGCGATTTCAACTTACGATCTCTCGTCAGTACAACTATCGTTCGGAATACGACAAACACAATTCGTTTGGTGTGTTAAGGGAAAATCCTCAAAATGAATTTGGATTGGCCGTGAATAGCATTGCTTTCGACCGATTGAAGAAATGGCACCACTGGACTTTGAGATGGGATGGTCGAAACATTAACCAAGATTACGGAGGAAAGTATTTTGTACCGAAGTACACCGGAAATATTCTTGGAATGTCGGGTGAACGAGTATTCCTCGGAAGTTTGTGGCGAAAAGCATTGGTGGTTCGATCGGAATACCACGATTACCGTTCCATTTTAACCAATTTGGGTGAACAAGAAAACAGGCAAGCCTTTGGTTGGGGATTTGGTTTGAATATGAAGAATGAGACGTGGGAAAAAACAGATTTTGTCCTTTCCTTGGGTAGAAACTGGCGATTTCCGGGAATGAATGAGTTGTTTTCCAATGGACTTCACCATGGGACAGCTTCCATCGAACTGGGGAATGTGAATCTTAAACCTGAAGTGGCTTATTTTGCGGAAGGCCTATTGAAAAGGGAAGTGGGAAACATTTCCATTCGGTCTTTTTCCCATTTTAAAACCGCCTTTCATTTCATTAATTTGGAACCAACAGGATCATATTCACTTTCCGTTCGTGGAGCATTTCCTGTGTTTCATTTCAGCAGTTCAAATGTGATATCG
>JACCEC011523314.1_pt1 | contig 29144 bp, 17 predicted proteins | sample 7450121 | NCBI WGS metagenome assembly JACCEC01 (sample SAMN15323455, study PRJNA562643) | freshwater metagenome | isolation source: river surface water | place: USA:Blue River Watershed | collected 2017-08-18 | reverse complement strand
GGCAGACGCCTTGCAGCAGATGGGCAGCACGGCGAATGCGCCGGGCATTCCCCTGAACAAACCCGACAAAAGCTGGCCTTTGCCGCAAAACAGTGCGCCTACGGGCTTGCCACTGCCCGCGGCACCGGCCATCAAGCCGCTGCAAAGCTTCATGCCTTTGTCGGCCCCTGCACAGCCCGTCGAACGGCCGGCACGCAAAGCACTCGACACCTATGGCCAAACCGGGGGTGACTCATGAGTGATCTGTTAGGCATCAGCAGCTCGGCGGTCAGCACCTACCAGCGTTCGCTGGCAGTCATCAGCAACAACATTGCCAACGCGGCGACCGAAGGGTATTCGCGCCAAGACATCAGCACCCAAGCCAGCCCCACCCGGGCAGTTGGCAACAACTATCTGGGCACTGGCGTCTTTTTTGACGGCGTCAAACGCCAGTACGACAGCTTTGTCGAGTCGAACCTGCGCAACAGCAACAGCGATCTGCAAAGCCAAAAACCGGTGGTGGAATACACCAACCGGGTGATCGATGTGATGGGCGGGCAGACCTCGGGCCTGACCAGTGCACTGGACCAATTTTTCTCTTCGGCACGTTCTTTGTCGGCCGATCCTGCCTCGACCGTTCTGCGCGGCAGCTTTTTGCGCGACGCCGAAGGCATTGCGTCACGATTCAGCCAGTTGTCGGCACAATTGGATTTGGTGGACGCCGAGACCAAAGAAGCGGTCGAGTCGAATGTCAACCAAATCAACGCGTTGTCGCAGCAATTGGCGCGCGTCAACACCCAGCTGAGCCGCATCCAAAGTGTTGCCAAACAGCCACCTGAGTTGTTGGACCAGCGCGACAGCATCTTGCTGAAGATGGCCGACTTTGCCAAGGTCAATACCCGCTTTGAAGACAACGGCGTGGTCACGGTGGGCCTGGGTGCCACCGCAGACCAAGAAGTCATTGTCAAAGGCCGTGATGCGCAGTTGCTGGGTGTCAAATTTGAATCAGCCGATCCCGAAAAATTCCGTTTGGTGTTGGACCCCTATGGCAGCAGCACCCCGGTCATGGGCATCAACAGCGGCGAACTGGCCGGAATGATGGCGTTTCGCGAACAAGTCTTGGGCAGCACCCGCTCATCTTTGGACGCACTGGCCCAAGCACTGGCACATGAAATCAACACCCTGCATGAATCGGGCGTGGACGCATATGGCCAAACCGGCAAAGCCTTGTTTGACTTTGACCCGGCCATGGCCCACGCCAGCGCAGGCCTGCGCATCACCACCAAAGACCCTTTGAACATCGCGGCCGCTGCGGCTTTTCGGGTGATTGAAAACGCCAGCAACACCGGCACGGCCGATGCCATGGTGCGCTACCAAGCACCCGCCTATGCAGGTGCAGCAGCCCTCGACCAAGTGTTGGTCAACAACAGCAATGCTGTGGCGGGAGCCAAACTCAATGTGGCGGCCAATCCAGGTGCCCTGCCGGTCTCCTACATTCCAGCAGGGATGCGCGACACCACCATTTATTTGGACACCCTGAATGAAGGGCAAAACCTGCAGATTCTGACCCGCGATGGCCGCCACTTGGTGGGCCAAACCCTGGGCGACGAGCTGCAAGACCGCATCATGACTGAAGCCAGTGGCATGGAACTCAATGCCACATACAGCAACAGCCTGTTGAACATCGAGGACGACACTGGCTACCGGAAAATGCCCGTGTTTTATGGTGCCCGTGCACAGGCTGTGGCCATTCAGCAATTTGACAGCCAGGGCAAAGCCATCACCCCCAAGTACGAAACGCCCGTGCTGAGCAGCGGCCGTATTTCGAGTAACTGGGCTGGCTTGCCCGCTGAAAACCGCCTGAACCTCAATGGTGTCCAGCTGGGCGCCCTCACCCCTTCCACCGGAACCAGCGTTCAGGCCAAAGACGTGTCTGCTTGGCTGAATGCTGCGAACGCACCAGGTGTCCGAGCCGTAGCAGAAAATCGGATTGAAATTCCCGTCCAGCAACTTAAGCTGACTGAGACTTTGTCGTTGAACAACATCGCCATTCCTTTTGCCTCGGGTGGTTATCAAGATATCAACGACCTGGTGACATCCATTAACCAGCGGTCAGATTCTTCCCAAGTCGTTGCGAGTCTCAGTGCCCAAGGAAATTTAGTCCTCACCAATGCACCTGGCTTTGAAGGGGAAGACATCAAAATCAGTGGCATTGAATTGCCCGGAATGGTCACTCGACCCACCTACATAGAGTTTTCGGGCTATGGCTTGCCAACCGAAAGCATCACGATTGCTCGGGTATCGACCGCCGTAACGACCAATGGTCAGTTTTCTACTGTCGGTAACTTGTTGTACCGAGGCAATGGTATTCAAGCTAAATTGGTCGGTGAAATCGACGCAGTAAAAAACGGACAAGCCGGTCAACCTTTGCGGATCAATTTGGTTTCATCGTTTCAAAACGGTGATTTCGAATCGTCTATTGCCGGTGATGTTCAAGTGAATGGTTGGCAAGTAGTTAACCAGCGTGTACGTCTTGGCGGGGCAGACAGTCTTGCAGGTTTTCCTACTCCAAACGATACACAACCGGCGCCCAACGGCTCAGGTGAAACGGCATCGGTGTCGGTTGGAACCACTTACGCCACTCAGGTCATTGACACTGGATCGCCTGAGACTGGTTTGGCACTGAAACTCAATATCAGCAACACCTCGATCGATTCTTATGGGGTTTTGCACGGCCCCTATGTGGTGAGTGAAAATGCCGTCAGCATACAAGCTGGTGGAAGTGTTTCATTTGATTGGAAAGCAGAAGGCGGTAGCGATAACTTTGACGTCTATGCCTATCTGTTAAACGAAGACACAGGCGAAACCATTGAATTGCTGAACCAGACGGGTGGAACAACACCTTGGGCCACTGAAACCCGTACGATCAATACGGCAGGTGATTACAAGTTTGTTTTTATCTCTGGAACTTACGATGCGACTGGTGGGACAGCGGCAGGTGCACAGCTGTACATTGATAACGTCTCAGTCCAATCTACGGTACCTTCTTTTTCACCCACAGAGTCTGACCTGGGCGAAATCAAGTCTTTGGTCAACTACAGCAATTCCGGTTCATTCAGCCAATTGCAGAGAAACTCCAATGCATTGGGACTTAACTCGGGCGTCATTACTGGGCAAGTTCGACTTGAGCGCACCGACGGCACGTTAAAAAGCATTGGCTTGAGCATTGAAGAAGAAGGCTCCGCCGCTGACCTGCAGCGCTTGGGTTTCCGGGCGGCAGCCTACATTGATGGCCCTGCGGCTGATGACTTGTTGGTTTTTGTTAGTGGCTCAGGCGCGGCACAAATTGCAGCCAGCTACACCACCGAAAACCTCGACACCAAAGAAAAACTGCGCAATAACCCAATGACGCTGAAGTTTGTCACCGCGACACGCTTCACCATCACCGACCAAAAAACCGGCACTTTGTTAGCCGAACGCGAATTCGATAGCGCCCTGCCCGATGCCAGTATCCACTTTCAGGGTCTGAATTTGACCTTTTCAAAGCCGCCACAAATTGGCGACAGCTTTGTGTTGGACGGCAACCGGGATGGCACAGGCAACAACGAAAACATGCTGGAGATCGTGGCCCTGGAATCCAAGCCAGTCATGGGCAACGGCAAAACATTGGGCAGCGCCTTCATCGACCATGTTAACGACATGGGCAACGTCTCGCGCCAAGCCTCGATTGTTCAGTCGGCCTTGACCGTGGTGCACGACCAAGCTGTGGCCAGCCGCGATGCGGTGTCGGGCGTCAGCTTGGACGAAGAAGCAACCAACTTGATCCGTTTTCAGCAAGCCTACCAAGCCTCGGCCAAGGTCATGCAAGTGGCCAGCCAGTTGTTTGACTCGGTTCTCCAAATTCGCTGAAGTGAGTACAGACCATGAAAGTATCGACCACCTATTTGTTTGACCGCGCTGTGGACCAAATGGCGCAGGGACAAACGCGCCTAGCCAAAAGCCAAGCCCAATTGGCCAGCAGCAAACAAGTGATCTCGCCCAGCGATGCGCCTGACCAAGCCGCCACCATCGAGCGTTTCAAATCCATGATGGGCCGTCAAGACAGTTATGAAACTGCTTTGAAGATGGTAGGCAATCGCTTGCAGGCCGAAGAATCGGCCTTGAACGGCGTCAGTACGCTCATGCTGCGCATGAAAGAACTCACCATTCAGTCGGCCAATGACACCATGGGCGCGGAGGATAAAAAAGTTTTAGCCACCGAAATGCAAGGCCTGCGCGACCAAATTCTGAGTTTGGCTAACACCAAAGACACCAGTGGTAACTATATTTTTGCGGGCAGCCGTGTACAAACCCCCCCTTTTGTGGCCGATGCCAAAGGCCGGCCGGTGTACCAAGGCGATCAAACACAAATGCGTGTGCCCGTGGGCGACCAGCGCACGGTGTTGCTCAACCGATCAGGCACAGAAACCTTCACCAGCGTGGTGCGTACCAACGAAAAAGGCGAATCGACGGCCGTGGGTTTTTTCCAAGTCATCGATGAAGTGATTGCTGGTATGCGTAACAACAAAGGTCCCGCTTTGCGACAAGGCATTGGCGAGCTGGATCAATTGCAAAACAACATTAGCCTGGCACTGGCAGAAGTCGGTACAGACCAGAACGTTTTGGAATCACAACAAGAAGTTTTGGATGCCACTCGACTGAGCTTGAAAACCACACTTTCTGGCATAGAGGACCTCGACTACGCCAAAGCCATCACCGAGATGAACAAGCAAATGCTTTCCCTTGAAGCTGCGCAAAGCAGCTTTGCAAAGATCTCGCAGCTGAACCTCTTCAATTACATCAATTGATGCCATTCAACATTTGTCCATTTCTGTCGAGTTCATGTCGATGACTGCAGCCCATTTAAACAGAGGTCCACATGGCCACTAATATGATTACCGCCTTGGGTGCAGGTTCGGGCATCGATGTAAAAACACTCGCAGAGAGCTTGGTTGAAGCTGAACGCGCACCTCGAAAAGAGCGTATTGACGCGAAAATCACCAAATCTGAAGCTAAGATTTCTGGCTATGCTGCCGTTAATTACGCATTAACCACTCTTAAATCAGCATTCCAAAAGCTGGACGATGCGACCGAATTCAGCGCAGTCAGCGTCAACAACTCTCAGAGCAGCGTTTTCAGCGCAAAAGCCGACAGTTCTGTTGTAGCAGGTCGCTACAGTGTTGAAGTCACACAACTGGCCAGCGCTCAAGTAACCACCAGCAACACCACTTATGCCGCCACTGACACAGAACTCAACAGTGGAACGGCCTTCACGCTCAATTTGTCAATCAACAGTGCCACGGCTACCGAAATCGAAGTGGACACAGCGACACCAACAGGCATTGTTGACGCGATCAACGATGCGGACTTGGGTGTCACTGCCGAACTGATACAAACCGACGATGCTGAGTACACCATTGTGCTCACAGGCTCTCAAGGCTCAGATCAATCATTTACATTGACCAGTGAAGATGCCGACGGCAACGCCGTCACTGGCGTGGTTTTTGGTACGCGTCTGAAAACAGCTGCTGATGCCATCGTGGAGATCAATGGACTGGAGATCACCCGGTCAACAAACACCTTCAGTGATGTCATTGATGGTGTCACTTTTGAGCTGTATGACACCAACACCGACAGCCCTGCAACGCTGAGTCTCGTCCAAAACACCAGCAGCATCAAAGAAAGCATTCAAGGCTTGGTGACTGCTTACAACGACTTCAATGACACGATGAACATCTTGTTGGACCGGAAAAGTGAGGTCGAACAATATGGTGGTGCTCTGGCTGGCGACACTTTGGCTGCCAGCATTCGCACCCGCTTAAGGGCATACATCATTGACGACTCTTCCACTCCCGGAACAGATATCGAAGCGGCCAGAGACGTGGGCATTTCATTTGACCGTAATGGAAAAATGACCCTTGACGAAACAACGTTGGATGAAGCACTTTCATCCAATCTTTCCGATGTGGTCACCATGTTCACGGCTGACAGTAGCGGCAAAAGCCTTTACAGCTCTGCTGATGCCGGTTTGGCTGGTGATTTGGTCAGAGAAATTGACGAAATGCTGCGCTACTCGGGTATGCTGACCGTCCAGACAAACAGCATCAACAGCAAAATTGATGATTACAAAGTCGATCTTGAAAAACTGGAAGCCCGGATGCAAAAACTGCTGACACTCTACACACAGCAATTCAGTGTTATGGAAACCGTTGTTGGCAACACAAATAGCATGCGAACCAGTTTGACCAGTTCTTTTGAAGGCATGATGAATGCCTACAAGAACTAATTAATAAAAAATAATTAACTTTAAAATAATTGAGGTCTTTGCCTCAAGTTTATCTATGGCTGGCCGATTCCTCTGAGGACGAGCGCTTTGATACGATTTCAGTCATTGCTGAAACGTCTCCCCAGCGCAACCCAGAAGGAGCCACCATGAGCAACACCATCTCCGCCAACCAATTTCCAGCGAGCACCCCCGCGGCTGCAAACACGGCGCCATTGAAAAAAGGGGCGACCGATGGTCCCAAACTCCAGGCGCCTGAAAAAGCCAAGCTGTCCATGGACACCAAGGAAATGCAGCGCAATTTGCAAGAAGCCATTGATCGTCTGAATGAACAGATGAAAAACAACGGCCGTGATTTGCGCTTCAGCATGGACAACGTCGTGGACCGCGCAATCATCACTGTCAAGAACAGTGAAACAGGCAAGGTTGTTCGCGTGATTCCCAACGAAGTTGTGATCAAGATCGCACACAACATTGAAAATTTCAAAGGCTTGCTTCACAACGAGTTGATTTGAAATTTTTCTAAAGTTTTTGTTACCGATGTCGATTCATTTGGTAACAGGAAATCACAAACAGAATTTCTGTGCAACCGGCAGGTCCTACTCAATTAAGGTTCCTGCCAACCTTTTGAAATGTCTCTTAAAGGAGTATGACCATGTCATCAGTTATCAACACGAACGTGAAGTCGCTGGTTGCACAAAACGCATTGAGCGTTAACAACCGCAGCCTGAGCAAAGCCATGGAGCAGTTGTCCACTGGCAAACGCATCAACTCTGCTGCAGACGATGCAGCGGGTTTGGCCATCAGCAACAAGATGACCGCACAGATCCGCGGCTTGAACCAGGCTGTCCGTAACGCCAATGACGGCATCAGCGTGGCACAAACTGCTGAAGGCGCAACACAAGAAATCACAAACATGCTGCAACGCATGCGTGAATTGGCTGTTCAAGCCGCCAACGATTCCAACAGCTCTGCTGACCGTACAGCATTGCAAGCCGAAGTGACCGAACTGATCGACGAAATCGATCGTATCGCCACGGATACCATGTTCAACAAAACAGCATTGCTCACCGGCTCTGCTGGCACCAGCGGTGTGTTGACATTCCAAATCGGCGCCAACTCGGGACAAACAGTTGACGTGACTTTCTCGAACATGTCCACAGCCTCTGCTGGTTTGGATGTGAGTGGCGTCTCCATTTCAACTGCTTCGGGCGCTAGCTCGGCAATCACCACCATTGATGCAGCGATTGCAACAGTTGACTCTTTCCGTGCTGACCTGGGCGCCAAGATCAACCGTTTCACTTACGCGATCGACAACATGTCCAACATCTCGATGAACACGTCTGCCGCTCGAAGCCGTATTCAAGATGCAGACTACGCCTCGGCCACGACCGAATTGGCGCGATCGCAGATCATCCAACAAGCGGCCACTGCGATGTTGGCGCAAGCCAACCAGCAACCACAATCTGTGTTGTCTCTGCTGCAGTAAACGACCATGGCATCTGAATAGATGCCTGTGTTCAAAAGCCCGACTTTGGTCGGGCTTTTTTCATGGCGCTTTCACAACTGGGAACAGGCATCAAGCCCAATAAACTGAAACGATCTAGTGAAAATAAAAAAACCAGTGCAAGGCACTGGGTTAAGAAAGAGAAATTGTGCGTCTTGCACGACTCAAGTCTTTTAGCCTTTCAATTGGTCTCGCAGTTGGGCCAATACCTCCATGCCACTTTCTGTCCAAACTTGAGCTCTGAGCTTGAGGTAGGCATCCATGTATACAGCGTCCTCCAACTGCGTATGGGCCAATTTGAGTGCATTGGCTTGAACAGCTTGTGGCATGAAATTGTTCAGCGGTGTCACCGAGCCTGGCAACAAGTACATGTTCCAGGCTTTAGAGCGAAACGATTCTGTGGCCAAGACAAGGTTGACCAACCGTTCCTGAACAAATATTTTTTGCGGCAACAACTGTTCGCTGTATCGCGTTTTCTTTTCGAGTAACGTGGCCAAATGACCCTCGCCAGATTCAGCAATATTGAACAACTTCTCACCCATTTCAAGCCACCGTAACCAGAACTTTTTCTTGGCAATGAAATAGTTGCAAAAGGCCGTGTTGTCAGAGTGCATCACATGGTTGCCAACATCCAAATTCAAGTTAGCGAAGTTTGAAAACTCTTGCAAACATTCCAGTAAACCCGGGTGAAAAAACTCACCTTGCTGAAACGGATTGATAAAGAAACTGTTGAGATCCCAAAAGGGGCTGAATATCAACACATCGTTTTCAGCACCGTGTTGATGGACAAAATTCCTGATTTTTTCGTGATCCAGACTGGTTTTATAGGTGAATCTGGGCGAAAAAAATCCGTAAAAAACATCGTCTTCCAATGTGTGATTGAGCAAGAAATTTCGGATAGGCCAATACTCACGCCAATCCGGGCGAGCATTGGCACTGTTGTCCAGCAATGAGAAATGTGCTGGCGCTTGGGTGCAGGTGAGCTCTGAATAACCAATGTGATAAAGGTTCAGTCCTGCATGAGCAGCAACGGGCTGCACTTCGCCAACGCCCAACTCAGGCAGCAATGCATTGCTCATAATTTGAGCCAAAGCTGGCTCAGGTCGGAATGTTTCATCCAAGCGGTAATCCACCGCCAGCGATCCCGCCTTTTTCTTTAAATAAATCTCTACGACTTTGTCTTCGTAATCTTCCTGCGAAGCCACCGCCGTTTGGGCTGCTTGGGCTGCTTGTAACAAGCTCATCCCCATACGAGAAACCATGGTTCGGCCATAGCGCGTGACCAACGTCACCCCTGCAGCAATCACGTCATTGCTTGTAGAGCCGCAGTTGTAGGGGTAGGTGTCGAGATAAACATCGGCCAATTTCAGTCGTGCACAAAACTCAGCATGTTGCACTCTTGGCATAAAAATGATGCGGTCCAGAGAGAGGCCTGCTTTGGAAGCCTCATTTCGCAAATTACGCGTCCCCACTTCGTTGTCATCAATCAGCCAGAGAACCGCTTCAGGAATTCGCTTGAGCAACCGCAACCAGCCCGCAAAAATTTCCGGTGTGATCTTGTAACTGTTTCCAAAACTGGCCATCACGAAAGCCTGCTCTGGAAGATGCACCGTACTGCGCGTGACGGTTCTGTCAGCCTCTTGGTAAGACACCATGGGCAAAAAGGAGCCTTCTACATAAACGGGCTTTTCTGTGAAATGCACAGCCAACTCAGGTGGCAATACATGACGATCAGCAATCACAAAGTCATACCAAGGCAGGCCTGTCGGCCCAATGAAGCCCAAATACGTTCCCTGACGAGGGGCAGGATGCAAAGCAAAGATGCCCGGACGGGCACCCGCACTCAGCCCATGCAAATCGATGAGAACATCGATTTCATCTGACAAGATCAGCTCTGCGGCCTGTCGATCCGATAAATTGGCAATGGAACGAAATTGCGAAAAATTTGATTTGATTTTTTTACGTACGAATGTATGTTCTTCGCGCGTGTAGTCATATCCATAAAGCTCGTATTTTTCAGTATCGTGCCCCGCCAAAAACTTTGGCAACAAAAAGCCAACCGCATGTTCCCGGAAATCTGCGGAGACATAGCCAATACGAAGACGCTCATGATGCCATTTCGCCCCTTTGCACAGTTGTTCTTGTTTGTGGCCATAAGTTCGCGCCACAAAAGATTGAGAAACAGCCAATTGCTCTGCTGGCTCTTCGGTCAAGGCCAACATGGCCAAAGGTGATGTAAATCGACGCATTTCAGCCAAACTGACATCCGGCAATGCCTTGTAAACGGGCCACTGACATGCTTTTTGGCGAATGTGAATCCAGTGTTGAATGACTCCCGGCTGCCGGGGATCGATCAACAAACTTTGTTCAAGTGCTTCTTCTGCTTGGGCGTAATTTTTGAGTTGCTCTTGAACACGGCCAATGTGGTTCAAAGCCATAGTCAAAAATTCATTGGCTGGGGGCACATCCAAGAAACGCCGGGCGACGACCGTTAGCCAAACACTTAAGGCCTCATTGGTCAGTCCAAGTTTCTCCCGCAGCAAACCCAAATTGATGGCTGCTTGAACAAAATCTGGCTTCAATGCCAAGCACGACTCGTAGGCTTCGCGAGCTTCATCCATTCTGCCCAGGGTTTGGAGGAGTCCGGCGTAATTGAAGATTGTGAAATGCTTGTCCGCAGCAGGCGCCATGTTGATCCAAAGCGCGCAGAGATTGGCCGCAGCCAAGATTTCCCCCATACTTTCCAAACTTTGAACATGGCGCAGCAGGTCCAATTGGGAGAATCGGCCCTCACTGATGTCTTGTTTGAGCTTCAATGTTTCCAAAGAAGGCGATGCGTCATCGGCGTTTTGAGTGGTCTCTTCGAGGGTCATGGCAGTGTCAATCAGTGAATGGGATTGGATCTCATTGTCAAAATTTTGTCCTACATCATGCATATTCCATGCCAATAAGACATGGTGGTACAGCGGCAATCGCTTGCCGGTTGAAGCAAACCAGACAGCCAGATCAAGATAGCCAGCACCATTTTCTTATTACTAAAGAAAACATAAAAGTCGTGATTGCTAATTAGGCAAATTATTTGCTTGAAGGCTCTCAATATTTTGGAACCCATGCCGATACATAGACGAGGCCAAAGCCATTGGGTTTGGCAGAAGACTTTTTTCGCCATTTTGGCGCTAAGGACACCCCATGTCACTGATCAGCTCGATATCAGCGAATCAATTCGCTTATTTGTCTACTTCACAAATACGCGATCTGTCGACAGCAGATATCCGCCTGCTGTCGACAGCTCAAATTGCGCAAATGACAAGCGCCCAAATTGGCGCCATTGAAACGCGTGACATGCTGGTGCTCAGCAGCGGCCAAATCAGCGCCTTTGACGCAACCAATTTCGCTGATGGTGTACTCATCTACACCAAAATGTCGCTGATTTCAACAGCTCAGGTGAGCGGGTTAACGACCGCCCAGATCAATGCATTTACTACAGCGCATCTGCAGTATTTGGACACCGGCGATATCGCCAAGCTGTCAACCGATCAACTGAACAGTTTCCAGACAGATGTGATCGCAGCCCTTACTACAAAACAAGTACAAGCGCTGACCACACTGCAATTGACAGGATTGACCACGGATCAATTCTCCAATTTCTCGACTTCCAGCCTGCAAGCCCTGACCACGGCACAAATTGGCGTTCTGAGTTCGGATCAAATCAACAGCTTAAGTACCGCACAAATTGCAAAACTCGAAACTCGTGATGTTGGGGCCTTGACATCGGCACAGGCAAGCACATTGACGACCACCAGCTTGCTGGCCCTTGGAACTGACCAAGCCAAAGCGCTTTCCAGTGCTGCCCTGAACGCACTCACAAGTGAGTTGTTAACCAGCTTAGCGACAGACACGATCCAAGCCTTGAGCACGGAGCAAATCAGCAAGCTGTCGACCCTCCAGGCTTCTTTGCTCTCTACGGCCCAGATTCAGGCTCTGACCACCGTGCAAATTATTGCTTTTGGTACCCGTCAGATTGTGGCCATGACATCGGAGCAACTCAACAACATGGAAAGTCGAGACCTGCAAGTCTTGACCTCCAACCAAATCAAGAGCCTCACCTCTGCGCAGCTGAGCAGCTTTGATACGGCACAACTGAACCTGTTGACGACGAGCCAATTCCAATCACTGGGGACCAACCAAATCACCAGCTTGAGCTCTGACCAACTCAATGCCCTGACCAGTGACGACTTGCAAAGTCTCACTACCGCACTCGTGCAAGCCCTGAGCACAGCTCAAGTCAGCGCACTGACCAGTGCACAAGCAGCTTTGCTCGAAACCCGTGATATCGCCGTATTGACCTCGGCTCAAGCGGCTGTTCTGGCGACAGATGCCGTCGCTGGTTTGACGACAGCACAAGTCAAGGCATTGACATCAGCGGCGTTGAACGCGTTGACCAGCGATCAAATTGTCAGCATGGAGTCGGATGACATTGCTGCATTGAGCACTTTGCAAATTAGCAAACTCACGACCCGACAAATCTCGCTTTTCACGAGCAGCCAAGTGGCCGCATTGACCACGGCTCAAGTCAAAGCGCTGACGACCACACAAGTGGAAGCACTGACATCTGACCAAATCAATAATTTGGCAAGCGACGATCTGCAAACCCTGTCAACCTCACAGATCAAGGCCTTGACAACGGCACAGGTGGCAAACCTGACATCCGACCAATTGAATTTGCTCACCACCTTGCAATTTCAATCGTTATTGACTTCGCAGGTTCAGGCCCTGACATCAGACCAGCTGAACAACCTGCAAAGTGATGATCTGCAAACTCTGACCACAGCGCAAATCAAGGCATTGACCACTGCCCAGATGGGCGCACTCAGCAGCGCGCAAGTGGCTTTGCTCGAAACTCGTGACATTGCGGCTATGACCACAGCGCAAGCGGCAGAGCTCAGTACGTCTGCGATTGCAGGCATGACAACCGATCAGTTCAAAGCGCTGACTACAGCCGTCCTTAACGCTTTGACCAGTGCGCAAATAGGGGCCATTGAAACCGATGATTTGGCCATTTTGAGCACTGCGCAATTCAGCAAACTGACCAGCACTCAATTGACACAGTTGAGCACTGAACAAATTCAAGCATTTACGACAGCTCAAATTCAGTCCCTGACGACCACCGTCATGGCTGCTATGACATCGGATCAGCTGAATAATTTGGCCAGCGATGCTTTGGCAGCCATGACAACGGGCCAGGTTCGCAATCTGACCACCAACCAACTGAGCGCACTCAGCAGCGCCCAATTGGCGCTCATCGAAAGCCGTGACATTGCGGCGATAACTGCCGATCAGGCCAAGGTGTTAAGCACAGCAGCCATCAGCCAATTGTCAACCGCACAGGCCTCAGCACTCACCACTGCAGCGATCAACGGATTGACCAGCGACCAGTTGGCGGCCTTGAGTACCACCGCAGTAGCCGCGCTGACCAGCTTGCAAATCAGCAAATTGAGCACAGCACAATTGGTATTACTCAGCAGTGACCAAATTGCCGCCCTGGGTACCGCGCAAGCCAATGCGCTGACCACATCGCAACTGGTTGCATTGACTTCCTCTCAGCTCAATAGCCTGGAGAGCGCAGACCTGCAGTCTTTATCAACAGCTCAGATTCGCGGATTGACAACGACTCAGATCAGCACACTGAGCAGCACACAAACTTCACTTTTGGCAACCAAGCAAATTGCAGCCTTGAGCACCGCGCAAGCGGCCAATCTGTCAACCAATGCCATTGTTGAATTGAGCACATCGCAAGCCGCTGCCTTGACGTCAGCCGCCTTGAACGCTCTGACCAGCAACCAATTGTCTGCTTTCCAGACAGATGATCTTGCGGCATTGACGACTGCCCAAGTCGGTAAATTGTCGACACAGCAACTGGCACTTTTGGGCACCGACCAAATCGTCAGCTTGACCACAGCACAACTTCAATCACTGGGTACCTCGCAGATCAGCGCATTGACCTCTGACCAACTCAACAATCTGCAAAGCGATGACCTGCAAGCATTGACTACAGCACAAGTTCGGGCCTTAACCACGGCTCAATTGAGCAAACTCACAGGTGATCAAATGGCGCTGATGGAGAGCCTGGACATTGCTGCGCTGACATCCGCACAAGCTGCATCCCTCTCCACCGATGCGATTGAATCGCTGACTACAATGCAAGCAACCATGCTGACAACCAGTGCCCTTAATGCGCTGACTAGCCTGCAAATTGCTGCGATGGAAACAGCAGATTTGGCGGCATTGACTACAGCGCAAATCAGCAAACTCTCAACACAGCAAGTTAAGTTGTTGAGCTCGGATCAAATCGTTGGCCTGACCACAGAGCAAGTTTCCAGCTTGAGTACAGCTCAAATGGCGGCACTGACTTCTGACCAACTCAACAGCATTGAGAGCCGTGACTTGCAGATACTGAGCTCGACACAATTGCGCTCTCTGACAACCGCACAGGTCAGCAAATTGACCACCGACCAGCTGGAACTGTTGACCACAGAACAGATGAGCAACATGAGCAGCCGTCAGATTGGCGCCTTGACCACCGAACAACTCAATGGCTTGGCCAGTAACAATTTGCAGGCGCTTTCATCTGATCAGATCCGATCGCTGAGCACTGCGCAGCTGTCGAATTTGAGCACCGACCAATTGGCATTGTTGACCACCAACCAGGTGCAGGCATTGACAACCGCTCAAGTGACATCGCTGACCAGCGAACAACTGAATAATTTGACCAGCGATGAAGTGGAAGCCTTGACCACAGCGCAGATCAAAGTGTTGACCACTACCCAATTGAGCAATCTGAGCAGCACCCAAGTGTCTCAAATGGAAACACGTGACATTGCAGCGTTGACTTCTGCACAAGCCAAGGTCTTGTCTACAGACGCTATCGCAGCATTGACCACTGAGCAGGTCCAAGCATTGACCACTGCGGCATTGAACAGCCTTACAAGCGTTCAGTTGGCCGCCCTTGAAGTGGCTGATGTCGCTAAGCTGACAACCGCTCAGATCAATAAACTCAGCACGGCACAACTCAACTTGTTGAGCACTGAACAAGTGGCGGGCATGTCGACCGAGCAAATTCAGGCCTTGAGCACAGCGCAATTTGCGACCTTGAGTTCAGACCAACTGAATAACTTGACCAGCGATCAAATCGCGGCCATCACAACGGCCCAAATCAAGTCGCTGACAACAACACAAATCAGCAAACTGAGCGATACCCAAGTAGCTCTGTTGGAAACAGTGGATGTGGGTGCTTTGAGCTCTGCGCAAGTGACGACCTTGTCCACTGATGCGATCGTGGCCTTGACAACTGATCAAATCAAGGCTCTGACCAGTGCTGCATTGAATGCATTGAGCACCGATCAACTTTCTGTCATCGAAGTGGATGATGTCGCGGCCTTGACGACAGCCCAAGTGCGCAACCTGAGTACCACTCAGTTGGTGAATTTGAGCACCGATCAGATCGTTGCATTGACTACAGAACAAATTGCAGCATTGAGCACCGCACAGGTCACCACATTGACATCGCAACAGATCAACAACATGGCGACAGATGATCTGCAAGCACTGACCACCGCGCAAATCGTCTCGTTGACCACGGCTCTGATTGCAAACATCAGTACTGACCAAATCAGCCAGTTCAGCACCGAACAATTGGCCTCGCTGACCAGCGATCAGACCGCAGCTTTGAGCTCCGATCAGATCAGCCAGTTGACCAGCGACCAATTGACGGCACTGCCATTCTGATTTGAACCGACAATTCGTGTAATCTGATAGCTCTGCGATACATTCCTGACCATGTATCCAGAGCTTCATTCATTCGAAAATCGGCAAAAAGACAGTGACACGGATTGATCTTCGTTTAGGTATTTGCACCATCCAAAGAGACAGAGGGCGTTGGCTCGCTGAGTGGGTTGCCTTTCACTACGCAGCAGGGTTTCGCAAGTTCTACATCTTTCTGCACCGGTGCACCGATAACTCACAGGCAGTCGTTCGACAACTGCAAAAGCATTTTGACATTCAGTGCTTTGTTCTAGGGGCCGAGGTTCAACGACCACAACTGGCCGCTTACCAACATGCGTATCAAAGCTTCGGCCATGAAGTGGACTGGATGGCGTTCATCGACGGTGATGAGTTTCTCTTCAGCCCCCAAAGCGGCGATCTTCGACATGTCATGGGGCAATACCAATACGCCAAGATCAGTTCTTTGGGTGCTTGGTGGGTTTGTTATGGCAGTTCAGGCCATGTGACCGAGCCTGAAGGCCTCATCATCGAAAACTACCAACTCCGCCCTCCACTCTCACATTTGAACAACCGTCATTTCAAGTGTATTGTGCGTGGGCACCAAGGCAATTCGGTCTCTGTAGGCATGAATGCCCACAGCTTCAACACACGATACGGTACGGTCGATGAACAGATGCGCCCCTTGAGTGTGGGTTATATGCCAGAGATTGAGCCGAGTTACGAGCAGCTCAGAATCAACCACTATGTCTGCCAAAGCCTCGAGTATTTCGAGACATTCAAGCAAAACAGTGGAATGGCCGATGCTGGCTCTATGGCAATTCGGCCAAGAGAAATTTGGGACCGCGACAATATCAACGAAATCCATGATCCTGCAGCCTTGCGTCATCTGGATGAAGTAAAAAACTTGCTCAAGGCAACATAGATCGAGCCTTCAAAGCACGGCTCTGCGGTCAATCGAGTTCGACAAAAGCACCAGGCTGACGAACTGTTTTCAGTCAGATTTATCGATGCATTACCCGCATAAATAGCATTTTTGCAATAAAATCATTGCACATTTTGCGATGAGGTAATTTTTATGGGCGGTTGGTCAGCTTCACTGAAACAATCACACTCTGGCGATGAATTAATAGCATTTTCGGCCGGCAGCGATAACTACATTAAAAAAACCTTTGTTTCGAAAAATAATCGTATATTTGAATCAATAAAAAAACAACAATATTTCGAAAAAATCACATCTGGCTACATCAATATTTCTGCGGTTGAGATCATAGAATTAACCGAACAAGATGATAGCTTGAGCATCATTATGCCGTATGTAGACGGCCTATCGGGCTCTGAATATGCGCTACATGGCGACAGGGAAGTAGGAGCAGCGTTGTCCTCATCCATGAATCAATTGATCATCATGGAGCTCTTAAATTCCCAAATGCAAGAAATCAATAAAAAAATATTTATTGAAAAAACCAATGAAATAGTTTTAAAATTATCAAATAAAAAATTATCTTTACTTGCAAACAAAATTAAAAGAGATTTGGACTTATTGCCCGATTTCATCCCTATTCCTATCGGCTCCTGTCATGGTGACCTTACACTGAGCAATATCATTTGCAGTCGTTATCAAGGAGTGAAATTGATCGATTTTCTATCGGTTTATTTAGAAAGCCCTCTCCAAGATGTCGCAAAAATAATTCAGGATTATCAATATGGCTGGTCTTTTCGACATCTCTCAACACCAGAGAAAATTAAAGGATCCATTTTTCTTAGAAATGAGATGCCAGATATCATCGACATAGTTAATGATAAATATAAATCTCAAATAGCCTTATTAACAAGATTAACCCTTCTAAGAATCGCACCTTATTTAAAAGACATCACGACGGAGGAATGGTTGATTTCCTCTTTAAGTAACTACATTGAATTCACAGATGAAAGGTCTTAACATGTCTACATTGATTGTACCAGCCGCAGGAAAATCATCGAGATTTCCTGGCATGCGCCCGAAATGGTTGTTAACCATGCCCGATGGTAATTTGATGATCGAACATGCGATTCGAGGCATTGTTCAAAATAATAACTTCGACAGAATTATTGTCGTTTGCCTTGAAGAACATGTTTCGAAATTCACCAGCTTTGATAAATTGAAAACGATTTTGGAGTCTGCTGGAGGCCAGCCTGTTGAGTTACTGACACTGGAGAAGCCAACCGATTCCCAATCCGAAACCGTTTTACAAGCTTTACAAAGAAAGAAGGTTGAAGGACCGTTCTTAATTAAAGACTGCGATAATTATTTTAATTTCCAGTGGAATAACGGTTATCAAATTGCAGTAGTGGATGTAGAAACTGTCGATGGCGTTGACATCCGAAATAAAAGCTATGTTCGGGTTGATCCAATGAGAATTGTTCAAAATATTGTTGAAAAGAAAATTATCAGCAATCTATTTTGCTGTGGTGCATATGGATTTGCATCTTCAAAACAATTCATTGAATCCTATCAATCGATTCAATCAGCTTCAGAAATTTATGTTTCACATGTCATCTTCAAGTCCATCTTGTCTGGATGTAATTTTGAAATAGAAATTGCAGATGGATATATAGACTGGGGTACGATGGATGCTTATCACAAGCACATGAATAATTCTTTCACCATATTTTGCGACCTGGATGGAGTTTTATTAAAAAATAGCAGTAAATTTGCACCAGAAGGATGGACCTCAACAGCAAATAATGAGAATTTAAAATCTCTGCAACTCTTAATGAAACACAAGAATGTCCACTTGGTCATCACAACCAGTCGCCCGGAAAGTGACAAATCTAATGTGGAAAAAATATTGCATGACTATGGCATAGTTGCTCAAAATTATGTGATGGGGTTACCGCATGGAAAACGAATATTGATCAATGATTATTCACAGACCAATCCTTATCCAACTGCCATTTCATTAAATATTGAACGTGATTCCGAAAAACTCAATTTGCTTTTAAAAGACTTATTATAAAACAGGACTTAACAACATGAAAATTGCAGCTTGTATTTCTGGCCTTAGTCGAACTGCCTCTTATTGCAAACCTTATATTGAGGGATTTTTTGAAGGCCATGAAGTGGATTGGTACATCCACTCCTGGGCAGAACAACTAGACTTTTCTCAGATATACAAGTGCAATGCGGTTTCCCACGCACCTTTACCAGATACAGCTCAAGATATTGAGCGGATGGCCCTTGAACGATTTAAGGAATATTGTTTCATCCGTCTTATTCCCATGTATTGGGGTATCAGTCAGTCTATCGCCCTGGTCCCTGACAACGAATACGATCTGATCGTTCGGTTACGGCCTGACATTGTTCCACACCAAAAATTGAATGACATCCTTCCGTTCATCGACATGGATTCCATCAATTTTTCTTACCACATGCAAACCAATTTGGCGACTTGGAAACCTCCTGTTCCTCACCCAAGTTTACCCATAGATACGCCTGCAGGCTACAATGATTTATTATTTTTCGGCCCACCGAAATTAATGAAAGAATTCACCCAAAGTTACGAGCATATACCCGACTTCATTCGGGATAATAACAATACCCATTTCACTGCTACACAACTTTTGGTTAATTTTGCCTCATCAAAAAACTTAAGCTGCCACAGAAGTCCTCTGTCTTTGTATCTCATGGATGAAAGGCAAATCCAACAACCTATAGAAAATTACCTAGAAAGAAACCGTGCAGCCTCTCGGTATGCGACAGATCTCAAGAATATTCAGGAAAAATTTCCAGATCTGGTTCAATTTGCTTTAAAAAAGCCTGTCTATACACCCGCCGAAAGTTGGCTAGAGAAATGTTGGTCTCTTGATCCTCAATCACCTTCAACGATATTAGGATTTAACATATGAAGAGTGGACGTGGTCGATGAAATTCAACCAATTTCCAACTCTTCATGTTCAAAGTTAATTTTTCGGCTCCAAATGCAAAATATGAAATTGCGATTCAGCAAAAGTAGGCTTCATGTACATTTTTTCTTGCGGTATTAAACCAGCAATTTTGTCATTTTTGATTTCATAGACCGATTGCCCGTAAATCATCTTAACTTCATGAGATGAAAATTGATTACACAAGCTCAAAATTTCATTGACAGTAAAGTGTCGATGGTGAAATTTAAAAAATTTTTCATGTTTTGCGAATGGCAAATTCTCTTCCGACGGAACTGAAATAAATACTGATCCTCGGCTCGCTAGAATGGCCTGCTCAAGCAATCCAGCACAATCTTCCACATGTTCGATTGACTCATAGCAAACTGCAAAATCAAACGACTTTTCATGAACTTCAAATGGAAAGTAATGATTTAAAAAAACAGTTCGGTGATTGCCATAAGACTGATTGGCTAGCGTGACTGCATCCATTGATCCATCGATACCCAACATCCGAGCACCCGTTTGATCATGGATGATACGGCTACCATAACCGTTACCACAAAACAGATCTAGCCCCTTCAAATTAGAACAATTTTTGTATTTATCTTGCAATAAACTGGCTGCTAATTTGTATCGAGCAGTGTGGTCACTGCGAATTTTTTCTACAGCAGAAGCTGTCTGACGCTCTCCGCTGGTCAACTGTAAATTGTGTGGCTTTTTCGGCATTTCGACTTTTTTCGTGATCAACAAATCCGAAATGGCCTCTAAAAATAAAGTGTCTTGGGGTTTAATATCCATGCACGACCATAAGTCATCTGCCGCTTGGGTAATTTGCCCCATGCTGGCCCTATGAGCATGCCTCAAATAATGAATTCGCTCATCTGCTGGATAATCTTTTTCAAGATGATCTAACAAGTCAGAAACCACAGATCTGTCATTATTATTTATTTTTGCTACCAAATCTGCTATTTGTTCATCCGAAACATACATGTTATTCATAATTGCACCACCAATTTATCGATCTTATCATAACCCCAATCTGTGTTCATCGATCCTCGTAATTTATTTTTTGTCATCTTGTTCTTATGATTAAATAAATCAGAACCTACGCCACGAATAATTCTGTTCCAAAAAATTGACTGAGTCCAAATTTCAGATAGAGTTACAAATTCCCCCAAGTGAATTGATTTTCCTTGAGCTTCATCATTAAATACATATTGTGGAGGAATCATATATTTTGCAGTACGGCCAAAATAATTTGCCTCGTATAAGCCACTTGAATTCAAGCCATATACAGAAGTAACACTGGGTTGACACAACAACATGTAGTAGTTGAGATCCGTCGTTGCAATACTCTTAAATGCTTGGCAAATTTGACTTTTATCTCCACTCACATTCTCATAAGGATGAGGTTTATAAATCACCGCTGCATGGTTGCTTACAATTTTAGAAATTTCATGTAAATAATCATCCAACTTATAAAATCCACCTTCTGGTTTTGATACAGCACGATCGGTCCATACTTGGCCAAGCAACACGGCGGTATCCATCGGTGTTTTGACCGTTTTAGGAATACGACAAATCTTTGCCATCAGTTCACCAGCAGACTCGTGGATCACAGAAGAGTCAAAATGACATTGGGCAAGCACTTCATGAATCACTGGGTCGTTTGTTCGGGCAGCATGTAAAATATCCTGCGCAAACCGAACGGGATGCAGAACAAAATCAATATAGCTAATGCCCATTTGATTCAATGTGGCAATTTGCATCTTTGACATTTCATAACCAATCACCAATGAGTCGCTGAGGTGATGGTTTAACTCAGCGATGAGTTCGGGACAGTATTGATTTGAATTGCTCAATACTGACCAATTGTTAACTGATATTTCCATTCCTTTTTTTTGGTAATACCTAGCAACATCAAATCTTTTGTATTCAATATTATTGGCGTGTCTATTCCAATCAAGTGCATAAACAGGCAGACCTGTTGATTTGACTGCATGAGAAGTCAGGTGACACAACCATTGAATATTTCGAAATGCGCCACTGACACTTTGATCACCATTTTTCCAAGGTCGAATTAAATCTCCCATGATGACGACATTTTTGAACTTCACACTCATGTCATATTCCTTATGAATCAAATACTTTATGTTTAATTACTTATGGCCATCGACACGGACCACTTGACCCGTGACATTCATCGACAATACTTTGGCGGATATCAGTGCGGCCTCGTAGGGGTTGCACAGCGACGCTTGAGACTCGTCTGCAAAATTAGCTCGTCGCATTTCAGTGTCAGTTCGCCCAGGCACCAAACAGTTCACTCTGATGCCCTCGTTGGCCCACTCCTCTGCTAAGCCCTGCGTCATGTTGACAATGGCCGCTTTCGTTGCCGAATACACCACATAGTCAGACCGACCCCGCGTATAGGAAGAGGATGAATACAACAACAACATGCCCTTGCTTTGTTTGAGAGCTTTATGTGCTGCTTTGGCAACCCAAATGGCGCCGGACATATTGACAGCCAGTTGATGGGTTAAGTCTTCCACCGCACTTTCATGCAATGCCCCTTTTCCCAGCAAGCCGGCTGTGTTGACCACCATGTCAAGTCCGCCCAAGGCGGCAACAGCTTCGTCAGTAGCCTTTCGTACATCGGCCTCAGAACTGATGTCGCAACCGTTTTGGCGCGATCTTGCGATGACTTTGGCGCCCGCATCGCTCATGATCTGAACCAATGCTTTGCCAATACCGGCAGTGCCCCCAAAAACCAAGGCCCGTTTATCGCGCAAGTCGATCCCAGGCAAATCGGCTGAAGCTTGACTGGCTCGCAATCGAAACATTTCATCGGCCAGGACCAGATCGATCGGGTTGGTTATTTTGAAGTTTTCTTCATGTCCGCGAACAATACGCACCCGTCCAAAGGGATTGCACTCCAAGTAGATGCCGCAGTCATCTGTGAACTTGTCCAACTGGTCTTCCCCCAATTCGCGATAGGCGTCTATCAGGGACTGAAAACGAAATGCTTGTGGCGTTTGCCCACGCATGATGTGGGCACGTTTGGGGATATTCTGGATGTAGTTGTCCCGCTCGACAATGATGGTGTCTGCGGTTGGAATTGCGACATCCACTGCTTCATTGGATTTCAGGGCTTCCACCACCTCGTGGATGATTTGACCAGCGACAAAGGGACGCGCGGCATCATGAATGATCACGTTTTCAGGATGGATGCGGCGCAATGCCTTTAACCCCTGGAAGGTGGAACCTTGGCGACTAGACCCACCGGCAACAACCTCATGTGCAGGGTCTTTGGTGAGCAAAGCTTGAACGGCTGCGACATCTTCGCGGGGTGCTACGACCACGATGAAAGCCTCTGGCAAGGCTTTTCTCAATGCATCGAAACTGTGAACCATGACCGGCTTACCGGCTACCCGAATAAACTGTTTAGCCTGATCGCTACCCATACGGGAACCCGATCCGCCGGCCAACAAAATGACCGCCGTCGATTTAGGCATATGCCAACTCCTGAAGAAGGTCGTTCGACGCACTTTGTTTTTCAGCCTCGCGGCTAATTTGCGTGTGTAGACGCAACAGTTCCTGAAGTAATGGATCTGAAATACCTCCTGGGCAATGTTGGTATTGACGCAAAATAGCAATCACCTTGCCCAACTTGGCCGGATTGCGCGCCTGAATAGCTCGAATGGTCCACAACCGAGCGGTCAGCATATGCGCCAGCCCCCCTTTGTCAGTCGTAGAAGGCGACTCGAGGTGCGAAATGTAACTGGGATCAGGCACACGCCAATTGCCGAAATTTTCTTCCAAATTCAGGTCCGTATTCTCAGGAACATACATATCGACGCCCAAAAATTTAATGGGTTTGAGCTTGAACGGCGTAAAGGCAAAGGTTTGCCGGTAGCCATAGAAAAAGTCGACACCCGTGACCCACTTTTGATTGATCTCATGATAAATGAACAAATCAATCCACACGCCGGTGATGGTGTGCATGATGGGAATGTAATAAGTGTCAAGACCTTTGAGATAACGCGGAGAAACCTGAAAGCGTTTGCTGGCGATTAAGGCCATGACTGCTTCATATTGCCCTTGCCACCCCAAAACACCGACGTCAATATCTTTGTCGTGGTCCATTAACTTTCCGTCACGCTCGTATCCCAATAGGGTGCCAGAGACCAGAAAAATCTTTTGCCCTGCCTGTTGACCGAGTACTTCAACCAAGTCGGCCAAGGCAACGTTGGCATTTGAAACGTCAAATTTGGTCTCTATAGGGTTGGGAATCAAGGCATCCATTTCAGAAACCTCATCCACTCCAACAGAAAATTTACGGTGGTTCTCAATGACCTTATCGGCCCACTCAATAGAACCCAGCAAATCCCCGTCCTTGCACAGGCAACGGGAAATTTCGATCTGCGCAGCGACTGAGTTGCCAGTCAACGCCAGTTTATTGAACACTTGAATCGCTTCATCAAAAGCCCCCGCCTCTTGCAAAGAGCTTCCACGCAAGAGCAAGAGAGAATTGCTGGAGTCCTGCGCACCAGCGTTTCTCAGCGCCATCTGCATGAGTTCATACATCCGCGCAACGCGTTTGTGATCATCCGGTTTAGCGTAATCAGGCATCATTTTGTGTCTAAAAGCCAAGCTTTTGCTCAGCTGCAACCACAACTTGGTTTCAGCACGCATCCCTCCCAATCGCTCCAGCAAAGCTAGCGAAGTCGCCCATTGGTGATTGTCCAAAGCCAGTTCAAATGCATCCAACCAATGCGCATCTGAACCCTTCACTTTGAAAAGATTTTGTTTGGTGAGGGGTTTTTGGTGTCCCACCGCATGGATCACCATGTTCATCACATTGGAATCACCAAGTGTCACGATCTTGCCTTGCGCAGAACGTAAGGCCACCGACTGGTAAACGTCACGCCACCACGAGGCGCGGGCAACATTGATGTCATTGCTTGCCGCGAGAGAGGACAAAAAGATGACCAGCACATTCTTACCTCTTGCGCGGATTTTCGTCAGTGTCTCGTCGCTCAAGAGGTCTTCCAGATCTGCGGCCTCAACACATGCAGCGATTGCATCGTTGTTGCGTTCTAGCAAGTAGGTATTCAGGCATTGGATGGTGTACAGCGTCTGCGGTTTGAATTTCATGGTGTCGCCTCTTCTGGAGTTTCCGAAAACCAAGCACCTTTCATGCCAAGTTAATGGAGACATCCATCCTTCTAAAAGCGGCAATAAATCAGCAAAAAATGCTGGCATCAAAATTGCTGATCCGTCACAAACCCGCTCAATCGTCAAGATCGACGGGAAATTGACAACCCACTTAAGGAACATTGCCATGAGTCAAATTCAATTGGTCGAACTGATGCAGCACGCTATGCCTGGGCACGCTGAGAAACTTCCAAAAGATCCGAGCAAGTACTCCCCTGCAGACATTCGTATGGGCATTCAGGCGTTCGCCGCTCAAGGCAACATGGTGATGGCGCATGCATTAACCGATGCGGGCCTGACTCTCTATCCCAACAGTGAAGACCTTCTGGCTATGGCCGGCTTAATGGCGCTGACCAGCGAAGACTGGGGCGATGCCATTGTTTTGCTTGAACAACTGTTGCAAGTCCAAGGCGCCAACGCCCCTGCAATGACTTACCGCATGTTGGTTCGTGCACTGCGCTGCAACCTAGAACCTGCTCGTGCTCAACGTGTGTTGATTCAGGGCTTCAAAGCCTGGCCGAACGACGCTGATTTGTTGGGTGAAAAAGACGACTTCTTTGATGGTCCGGCCGTGATGCCAGCACCCAGCTCTTCCAACTGAACAGCGGCAACACGTTGCCGCACCGGCAAAAAGTTGTCAGTGAATTCCAAACACCTTGAAACTCACCAACTGAACCTCGGTTGTTGAATCCTTAAAGGAATAAACCATGTCCGTTATCAATACCAACGTCAAAGCGCTGTACACACAGAATGCGCTCAAGGCCTCTGCCCGCGATCAAGCCGTGGCCATGCAGCAACTTTCTACTGGCAAGCGCATCAACTCTGCTCGGGACGATGCAGCTGGTTTAGCGATCTCTAAGCGCATGACCCAACAAATCCGCAGCTTGGAGATGGCGGTCAAAAATGCTGGCGATGCAGTGGCATTGATTCAGACCGCTGAAGGGGCCACAGGTGCCATTACGGACATGATGCAACGCATGCGTGAATTGGCCGTTCAAGCGATTAACGACACCAACGCCAAAGACCAACGAGGTTACTTGGATTTGGAATTCCAGCAACTCAAACAACAAATCCAAACCATCTCCGTACAAACGCAATGGAACGGATTTTCTATTCTGAACGGAACAGCGGGTGAACCGGTTGGCACACGCCCAGTCTACAAAGCAACGTCGACAGGCAGCTTCAACAACGACATCACTTACACCACCGGAACACCGAGCACATCCGAAGCCGACAATTCAGTGTCGACAGACGAGACTGCTGGAAAATTTATCAAATCTGGATCCTTGAGTGTTCAATTTGATGCAACTCCTGCCATTTCGTCAGCGACATTCACATTGGACGATGGCAGCGTGATCACGCTCGACGAAACCGACTCAGATGTGATTGACTTCGCGGACAATGAAATCACCCTCAAGACTGCCTCTGGTCTTGTAAGCGGAGATGTGATCTTGAAGCAAACATTGACTGCCGATGACTCTGACGCAGATTACGTTGCTGATCAATCCATTGCGCTTCGTGTCAAGCGGACCATGCCCGCCATAACCCCAATGCAAGCGAACGACTTGATCGTCAATGGGGTCACTATCCCTATTGCATTGTCAAGTTACGACAGCGTGTCTGTCACAGACAACGCTGCGGCAAGTGCTCTGGCACGTGCGAGTGCCATCAACCAAATGACGGATGAAACTGGCGTAGCAGCAACTGTCAATCCGAACATCATGTCGGGAACTGCCATGCAAAGTGGTGCCGTGATGAAGGGCACCATCAGCATCAATGGATTCACAACGCCTGAAATCTCCACCACACTGAACAACAAGCGCGAGACTCGAAGCACGGTGGTAGACGCCATCAATGCCATCAGCGCTCAAACGGGGGTCCGTGCGATCAACTCTGGCTCAGAAGACCATGGCATCCAATTGGTGGCCGACGATGGTCGAAACATTGAAGTGGGCTTCAATACCGAAGGTCTGGACAGCGATTTTTCTTCTAGAACTGGTGTTCGGCAGGGCATTCAAATTGGCACCTATTCACTCGAAAGCAGCGTCGAAGGCAATATGGTGGTCACCAGCATCGGTGACTGGAGCCGCGCAGGCTTACGGCCAGCGGACTACTCGCCGAATACATCGATTTTCTCTTCTATGTCACGGCCCGCAGTGGAGTCGGGTGACACAGTCAATACCCTGGGCGACGGTGATCTAAAAATCAACGGTGTGCCTATTCGCGGCGCTACTGCGGCAGATGACACACGATCTTCTATTTTGTCGACCTCCAGCATTCGTTCTGGCAGTGCCATCGCTATTGCAAATGCCATCAATGCCAGCACCAAAGACACTGGGGTTTCTGCTGTCGCCTCTCCAGCCAGCTTGGAAGCCGAGGCGGCCCCCAGTAATGCAAGCACCGAATCCGCCATTCTTTATTTAAATGGCACGGCTGTTGCGGTTGACCTGGTTGCTGACGAGGACGTGACTGCGCGCTTAAACAAGATCATCAGCGCGGTCAATGCTCAAAAAGGTCAACATGGCGTGGAAGCCAGTGCAACTGCAGACGGACGGTTGAAATTGGACACCGTAGATGGTCGAAATTTGTCCGTTTGGACTTCAACTGACGCCGATGAACTGGGCTTGTCGGGCACCGATGCCACCATTGACGAAGACGCCAGCTTGACCTTTACCGGTGCCACAACCATCTATGGCTCGGTATCCTTGAAATCTGACAAGCCATTCACGCTTAGCCCAGGGGACAATGGCTTCAGCTCCAAAGGTGACTTCACCAGCTTAGGTTTTCAAGAAGGCACATTCGGCGGCGAGGTGGACAACGCGATCAGCAAGTTGACACCACCTCGTACTGGACGACTGTCTTTTCATGTCGGGGCCAGCGCCGAACAAACTATTCACATCGACTTAGCCGATTACGGCAGCAAAGGTCCAATCACGGGTGAGATTACCGGTGACGTCGAACTGTCAAACACGGAGCAGCGCACAAATCGCATTGACTCATCTGAAAGTGCCAAAGCCATGCTGAGCAAACTGGATGTTGTGCTGGACCGAGTGAACGCCAACCGGGCCATGATGGGTGCGATCATGAACCGCCTGGACTATGTGATGGACAACTTGTCTAATGTTTCACTGAACACAGAAGCTTCTCGCAGCCAGATTGAAGACGCAGATTATGCAAAAGCAAGTACAGAACTTGCACGGACTCAAATCATGCAACAAGCTGCTACTTCAGTACTGGCTCAAGCAAATACTGACCAGCAGACAGTGCTTAAGCTCTTGCAATGATCAACCTGATGGTTACTTGAAATGACGCCATCGACCCCACCTACACGAGGGCCTAATTGCTGGCATTGCCAGTACTTTGCCGTAAGCTGGGACCCTCGTTTACCGTACAGTTGTAAGCGAATGGGTTTCAAATGCGCTGTTTTGCCTTCGCTTGAGGTGCTGCGCACCGATGGACAGTTTTGTTTGAGCTTTACCCCCAAAATCGCCCCCACTCAGGCGGTGCCTGCTCGGCCCCAGCCACCAAAAACCTGGGCTTGACCCTGTCGAGTTCTCGTCAAACTGTCAAATTTCACAATTAAATTAGTATTTATTGTGTATTTATAGATTGGCACAACTATTGCATCGAGGTGTCTGTTACTTATTTTTAACAGGTCACCCATGCAAGCCCACATCAATGCCCACGAAGGACTCTGGCTCGACACTCACGAGCCACTGACGTCGTCCCAGCATCACGCTCTGGTTCAAGCCGGATTGGGCGTGCGTGTGATCAGCAGCTGGCAAGAACTGCCCCCGACCCGCCCCGGCCAATGGTTGGCCGCCCGCATTGCCAACGAGGCCGATTTGCAAGCCCTGAGCGTATGGTTGCAAGGCGATGGCAAAGCCACCCGCGTGATCTGCCGCATTGACCGCCACTTGATGAAGCTGGTGGTTGCCGCCATGCGCTGTGGTGCTTGGTCGGTCATGTCTTCAGACGACATGTCGCCTGTGTCTTGGCGCGAAGCATTGCATGCCGGTGACATGCCCGAGGCCGCGCCGACAGACACCGTGCGCGAAACGCCCACGGCCGCCGCTTCCATTCCTGAACTCAACACAGCCCCTGCAATGTCGGCCGCTCCAGCATTAGCAGCCGCCCCTGCACCTCGCAGCGCCGTGTATGTCGACCCCACCAGCCGCCACCTGTTGGCACTGGCGCAACGCGTGGGCCAAGCCGGTGTCACAGTGTTGATTGAAGGCCCCACGGGCGCTGGTAAGGAAGTTTTGGCCCGCGTGCTGCACGAGTCTTCGGCCCGTGCCCGCGGCCCTTTTGTCAGCTTGAACTGCGCGGCCCTGCCAGAGCAGCTGATTGACGACATGCTGTTTGGCCACGAAAAAGGTGCCTTCACAGGCGCCCAAAAAGAGCACCGCGGTTTGTTTGAGCAAGCCCACGGCG